>OLRU01003304.1_pt1 | contig 10170 bp, 9 predicted proteins | sample 1672961 | NCBI WGS metagenome assembly OLRU01 (sample SAMEA3136741, study PRJEB25190) | human gut metagenome | biome: human gut; feature: human-associated habitat; material: faeces | place: Austria | collected 2013 | reverse complement strand
ACTTTTCCATAATTTCCTTTTTCTTTTCTTCTTTGTATTCTTGTGTTCTCATATTAAATTTTTCCCCTAAAAAATATTAATCAGTTACTGATTGATAAGTAAATTATACCTTATTTTTATTTCATTGTCAATATTTACAATAAAAAAAGATAGCACAAAACAGCAATCATACCATTCTATGCTATTATATAAAAAAGCGACACTTATTAATACAAGTGTCGCTAAAACCTGTCGACATTTTGTTGACAGGCTCTTTTTATCTTTCAACAGTCTTACTTTCTACATTACACAACGGTTTTAAATTTCTGTTCCACAACATCGCCTTTATCGTGTAACTCTTGCTTTCGTTTTTGATATTTATATTATCTCTGTTTTTGTCGCTTATCGCAACCAAATTACCTCTGTCATCATATACGGCAACATAAAACTTTGCATTTGCAATATCTGTTCTGTATTCAACATCATACTTTAACATTGAATTTTCTATCGTACCGTCTACTTTTGAGATATAGTTCTTACTGTCGGCTTCTGTTCCATCAGCATATGTTTCAAAATTAATATTCTCTACAAATACGCCGTAATACGGTGCGTCCGGCGTATATTTTTCCGTACAGCCTTTAGCCGAAATATTAAATTTATTCTCTTTCGGATATGGCACAGACACGATGTATTTACCGAATTTGTCAGTGGAAACGTTATATTTTTCACCGTTTACCGTAAATGTTATTTCTGTATTTTTAACAATGCCTTTATCATTGCTGACTGTACCTGTTATATTAATTTTGTCGCTTGCATTCGTGTTGTATTTCATTGCCTTTTGTCCGTCAACTGCTTTTCCGACAAAATCAAATATAGTCGAATTCGGCACAACATTGCCTTGAGTTGTATCGGTTGCCTCATCTATCGCCCAACCGATTTGACCTGTTCCGCCATCATATACCATTACCGGATCCCAATACAAATCACCTATACATCTGCCGCCAAGCACCTGTTTCAGCTTTGCATACAATTCCGTCAAAAACGCTCTTTGTCCCGATTGAGTTTCACCGTAAATATTTTGATAATATCCACTGTCCTGAAGTTGACCGTCCCAACCGTCAGGCTTTGTTTCATTCCAGTTGTAACCCGTTTCCATTATTATAACATCTTTATCATAACGATTTATAAGTGTATTGAATTCATTCACAACATCATCAATCGAAATAGACTTAGTGTAATACGGATAATACGAAACACCGATTACGTCAAAATCAATATTTGCAAGCGCATTAATAAAGGTCTTTCTTCTGCTCAAAAGTTCACCGCCGTGGTCACTGTGAAGAACAATTTTACTTTCCGGTGACGTTTCGCGAACAGCCCTTGCACCTGCATTTACAAAACGGCTAAGATAATCACTTTTGTTATAGAACCCGTTATTGTTCTTATGGTTGTTGTAAAGCAATCCGTACTGCATTTCGTTACCTATCGAAACATATTCAGGACAAGTTCCCTGTTCGATTAATTTAAGCATCATATCCTTTGTAAATTCGTATATTTTACCCTCGAGATATGTTGCAAGCTCATCACCAGTCAGATTATTTTCCTCAATATACGGACGCCAATCATATGGAATAAGCTGATTTTCACCGTCCGACCAAGTATCAGAATATGCAAATGTAAATTCTATCTGCATACCTTTATCCTTTGCACGTCTTGCCATTGCCAGACAGTCGTCGGGATCTTGATAGCCTTCAGGCAAATAATACTCGTTTCCGTGACCTTTTCCCGGATTGTTTAAAACTCTGATTCTTGCAAAATTAAAGCCGTTTTCAGCCATAATTTGAAGTGCGTCACCTTCTTGACCGTTTTCGTCATAGAATTTGCCGCCCCTGTCTTCGACGTATGTAAGCTTTGAAATTTCTCCGCCTTTTAAGAAAGGTATTCTGCTCTCCTCCGACTTTGCAAAAGACAATTTGTCAAGAGTAAGAGTTTGCGAGCCTTTTATACAAAGTCCTATATCACATTTTCCGTCCTCTACGATAATTCCCGGCACTGTAACCTTGCTCTCATTGTCACTTATCGGTATTGACGTTGACGCCATTGTGTGACCGTTTGTTTTGGCATACAAATAGCAAATACCGTCCGTTGTGTCGTTAGTCAAATACGCATTTAGTGTATATGTTCCGTTTTCCATATTTCCGACCGTTTGACTGATTTGTGCCTCGTAATCTGTACCGCTTGCGTTTAACTTGCCGTCAGATACTGTCATATTTTCACTGTTTGTAATAGTCCAATTTGCATCACCGTCAGAAAATGACGCATTTTTTATTACATTATCATCATCGCCTATTACAATCTTCGGTGCATTGCCGCTGTTTGTACATGAACCGATGTTCCAGTTTGTGTTGTTGTTCTGCGACTTAACGTCTATTCTAAACGCAACATTTCCCTTATCCTTGATTGATTTTATGTAGTCTGTCACATCAATTTTAAATTCACCTGTATTTGATGGTGATGTGAACGACATAATTTCTTTTTCGGTATATGTCGGTGCAACAGTGTATTGCATACCGTTTTCAAAAGCCGAATAATCAGCCTCATATAAGTATGCCGTTCCCGAATTTGCGACAGAAGTTGTATCGAGTACAAGTTCTGCCTTGCCTACATTTTCCGCATTGAAATTTTCCGGCAATTCAAAACCCATATATGCCGCCGTTTCCCATCCTGACCAACCGTGAATACGCAAATCATACGTTGTACTGTCGCTTTCAGTCGCTCGCCATTGTGCTGTTTTGACTGCAGTTATTGCTGTATTGCTTGTCGTTTTGTCACTTTCCTCCGCAAAAGACGTAACCGCAAACATATTGCATAGCATAGCTGCCATTGTTAGTAAGGTAAATATTTTTTTCATTTTCTTCTCCCTATATTTAATTAATATAATGCCGCACCGACGATACCTGCATCGTTAAACAATTCTGCCGCGGTTATTTCGGTTTTATCAAGGTATTTATTATAATCATACTTATAAACAAATTCTCTTACTCTGCTTATAAACGGCTCACCCTCTCGGCTGATACCGCCGCCGATTACAACCTTTTTCGGTTGGAATATATTAATTACATTCACCAATCCCTCTGCAACGTATTCAATATATTTTTCTACAACCTTTAATGCGGTTTCATCGCCTTTATCAGCCGCACGAAAAGCCGTTTGTCCGTTTATAACTGTTTCTTTTGACATTATGCTTTCGGGATTATTTTTTATCGCTGCTTTTGTCTGTGCAACAAGTGCAGTAGCTGACGCATATTTTTCCCAACACCCTTTTCGACCGCACGAGCATTGTACACCGTCTTTTATCAACGTAGTATGACCGATTTCACCGCCTGCACCGTTAAAACCGTTATATATCTTGCCGTTTATTATAATCCCGGAGCCTATTCCCGTTCCGAGAGTTATACAAATAAAGCTATCCGCCTTACTTCCCGACGCAACATATTCACCGTATGCCGCCGCATCCGCGTCATTCAATATTTTAACCGATACACCGCACTTTTCTTCAATCGGCTTTATACTTACTTTATTAAAATTAAGATTGCACGCAAACATAATCATTCCGTTTTCGGAATCGACCGTTCCCGGTACTCCTATTCCTATTTTTTCAACTTGCGACAGCTTGATATTGCTTTCATCACAAATTTTTCCGCACAAATCGGCGATATTATCTATTATCGCATTTTCCCCTCTCTCAACTTCTGTTGGTATTGATATTTTTTTCAATATTTTGCCGTTTTCATCAACCAATCCGCCGGCAATATTTGTACCGCCTAAATCTATTCCTATGTAATATTTCATTTTCTTCACCTGCACTTTTTATTATATTATATTCTAAATACTATAAAAATACAAGCATTTATTTGCAAAAAAATCTGAGCAAGCCAATATGACCTACTCAGATTTTTTCTCTTAGGGAAGTCTATTTAATTATAGCGTTGCTACAATTTTACCTAAACCGTTGCACGCTGTGACAGCGTCCTCATCAGGCGAATCATTTACGATTACGCTTTCATTGGCAAGCTTTGCGCCTGCGTCAGTAACTCTCTTTTCCCATTCACGCATCCATTCACCGTCGCCCCAACCGTATGAGCCGAACAATGCTACATTTTTACCCGAAAGATTAACCTCAAGTTCTGCGAAAAACGGTTCAAATTCACCCTCTTCAAGTTCCTCTGCACCCATTGCAGGGCAACCCAAAATCAAGTTATTATAATCCTTTGCCTCATCAGCTGTTATCTGGTCAACTGAAAATAGTTTTGTATCTGCATTAATCTCTTTTGCGCCGTCAAATATTGCATTTGCCATTGCCTCGGTATTACCTGTTCCACTCCAATAAATAATTGCTGTTTTGCTCATTTGTATGAACCTCCTCAAAAAATAATTATTAACAAACTGCCCTTTGCAGTTATGCTATACAAAATAAATCTGTTAGAGTTCTTCCCTCATTAATTCTTTTAATTACTGCCTTACGGCATTTATTATAACGACAGAATAATTTTTTTGCTTGCTCTGTGTTCTCATAAACTTTCCATTCACCTGTCAAAAGACAGCCTTGGTGTTTATGATTTATAAAACCGTATATATCATGCAAAGGATAGCCGAGAAATGCTCCGATTTCGTGCGGAAATTCCTTGTTCATCAATCTTTGTGCATATATCCTTGACTTTAGTATTGCCAAATATTTCATTAATGAAAACTCTTTTGGATAACCGTTATCGCACAAAAATGATTTTATATCATCTATTTGCAAGTATTCGCACAATTTCTGTTTTCGATACACCATCAAAAGCACACGTTCACCACATTCGCACAAAACATCTATGTAAATATCGTTTTTATTAAGCTTTTCGTTAAGCATTTTTATCTGAACGGTTATATTCGGATTTTCACGCTTACTGCACGAGGCTATATTAGACGGTTTTATACCCGCAAATGCCGGTGCACAATGATATGCTAAAATATATTCTGTCGGCATAAATTTTCTCCTTTATGATTAGTTTAGACTAACCCAATATTAAAAATATTTATACTGCTTTGCAGAAACATTCTGTAAGTGCATCATTCAATGCACAAGCACTTGATGAATTACAATGCTTTATAATTGCACCCGACTTTTCAGCCTGACCTGACGCAACTCTTACCATTTTATGTGCTACCGTTCCTGTGAACACAATAACTATATCCGGATTGCCTATCTGATTTTTAAAATCCGCAGGACATTGCGTAAACACTTTACATTTGCAGCCGAATTTTTTGCATATTTCTTTATATCGGCAGTGCATTCTGTCGTGACCGCCTACTATTACAATACTCACTTAACACACCTCTTATTCTTAGTTAGTATAAACTAACGGCAGATTAAAAATATATGGTTAGTTTTTACTAACCATATATATACTACCATACATAAATTATTTTGTCAACAATTTTATTATATTTTTTTAAATCTCGCTGTTTTCTTCTGTATCGTTATTGCTTCCGAAGAAAATAGTTGCGAAAAAGTCTTTTATTATAAGTCCTATTCCCTTTTTCTCAACTGCCGACGACGCATTCAAATCAATATCCGCTATAACTTCACCGTCACGGCTTATTGTCATAGTTCCTATTTTTTGTCCTGCCTCTATCGGTGCGGTAATCGTTTCGTCTATTTTTATTTCCTTGGTAATATTGTCCTCTTGTCCTTTTTTCACAAGCGTTGAGCAGCTGTCACCTGCAACAACGCCCACTTCTTTGTCTACGCCCTTTTCAACCGCTATTTTCTGCACTTCATCTCCGGCGGTTATTTGTGTGTTTACCGCATAATTTGCAAATCCGTAATCAAGAAGTGATTTTGCTGACGCAAATCTTTCTGCCGAAGTCGGTGCACCGAGTACAACGGCTATAAGCTGCATATCATTTCTTTTTGCCGCCGCACTCAAACAACATAGTGCCTTTGATGTTGAGCCTGTTTTCAGTCCGTTTGCGCCGTCATAAAAACGTATCAATTTATTTGTGTTCGCAAGCTGGAACTTTCCGCCGCGAAGTGTGTCCATCCATATTGACGTGTAATTAAAAATCGTTTCATGTTTCATCAATTCCCTTGACATTATCGCAACATCTCTTGCACTTGAATAATGGTCATCTTCATCAAGTCCGTTTGTGTTCATAAAATGAGTATTTTCCATACCGAGTTCCTTCGCCTTTTCATTCATCATATCCACAAACGCACTTTCACTGCCTGCAAGATGTTCTGCCATTGCCACACAACCGTCATTCGCACTTGCAACCGCAATACCTTTCAGCATATCATTTACAGTAAGTTGTTCTCCTGTTTCCAAAAACATTGTACTTCCGCCGTAACTCATTGCATTTTCACTTACAGTGACCATATCGTCAAGGCTTATCTTTCCACTGTCAACAGCCTCCATTATAAGGAGCATAGTCATAACTTTTGTAACGCTTGCAATAGGTAATCTCTCGTCGGGATTGCTTTCGTAAAGTATATTACCTGTCGCTTCCTCCATAAGTATTGCTGATTTTGCATTAAGTCCTAAATCGGAATTGCCTTCGGCAAATACAGCAACACTCTGCATCATAAAACATACGCAAATAAAAAAGCATATTACTTTCTTCATACTTATATCCTCCGTAAAGTTTTTTCTGTATGAATTTATAATATGCTTTTTATGGTTTTCTATTCATTTTATAAGTAAAATGTGAAAATCTACTATTTATTTTTACGTTTTATATGTATTTCCGGCACTGCCACGTTGTCATATGTAACGGTTTCTGTATCGTCCGTATCGGTTGTTTCTTCTACATCTTCCTTGTCGATGTGAACTTCCGGTACTGCAAGATTTTCTGTTTCAACTGTTATAAATGGTTTCTTTTTCATAATAAATCCCTCCATATCACTCTTAGAACAAATTTATAAAGAAAGTTATTGTTAAACTATTTAAAAAGTCTGCAAACATACTGCCTATAATCGGTACAAGCAAGTATGCCTTTACTGACGGCACATATTTTTCTGTAAGTGCCTGCATATTTGCCATTGCATTAGGTGTTGCACCCATTCCGAAACCGCAAGTACCTGCCGCAAGCACTGCCGCGTCATAATTTCTGCCCATTACGTTAAATAGAAACATCAACGCCCCTTGTCCTGCAAGAAGTATCAATAGCGGAAGTGCCAATGATGCAAGTTGCCATAATTTCAATGTAATCATTGCTATGCCCAAGAACAATGAAAGACATATACCACCTATATCATTTATTTCACCCATATTTACGTTGAAAAGGTTTGTGTGTTCGCTTATGTTTCGCATTGCCGCCGCAACTATCATTGCACCTATGTATATCGGAAAGGTCATTCCTGTTTTGCTCAGTGCCCACGAAACAATCGTTCCCAGTCCCATTGCTATGGCAATTTGATATGTTGCAGGTGCATACATACTTACACTTCTCTTGTGTTTCTTTTCATCCTCAACAAGTGTTGCGTCATCTTCCATAACGGCAGTTTTTAAAAGGTCGTGCTTTAATATAAGTCGTCTGCCAATAGGGCCGCCCATAAGTGAGCCGGCTACCAATCCGAATGTTGCCGCCGCTGTACAAAGTGTTGACGCACCCGAGATTCCTAAGTCTTCAAGTACAGGTCCGAATGCTCCGGCTGTACCGTGTCCGCCGACCATAGGTATTGAGCCTGTGCTAAGTCCTATAAGCGGACTTACCCCGACCAACTTTGCCAATCCTACCGAAACAAGGTTTTGGCTTATAATAAGCACTATTACGCAAACTAAAAATACCACAAGGCTTAGTCCGCCGCTTTTTAATACTTTCAAGTTGGCTTGAAATCCTACCGACGTGAAAAATATTACCATACATACATTTTTAAGTGTTTCGTCAAATGATATTTCCAAAATTCCTGTCGCATACAGTATACACGAAACAATCGCAAATATCAATCCTCCGACAACCGGTGACGGAATACAAAATGTTTCAAGGAATTTTATACGTTTTTTCAAAAACGCTCCCAAAAACAATACCGCAACCGCCATACCAAGCGTTTGGTACATATCTAAAGAAATCTGATTCATGTTTTGCATTTCCCCTTTTTATTTATTCTGTTGCAACATTTACTCCGTTTTCCGCATAATATTCGCTTGCACCTTTGTGGAACGGTATAGTAACATTTTCTGTTGCAAAGTTCATATCGAATGTATCATCTTTGGCAAAACCAAACTTGTTGCTGTTGCCGAAGATGTTTTTTGTGATTGACTTTACTCTGTTGTCTGACATCTTGTCACTCGCAATCAGTACCATTTTCACACCGAGTGTCTCAATATCTTCTGTTTGTCCGTCATATGTGTTTGCTTTTATTGTATGTTTTACATATCCGTTGTATTGCTCTGTAAGTCTGTTCGCAACAGTTCCGTCAATAGGGATAAGCTTTATATCGTCTGAAATTTCTGTTATTGCACGAGTCGGTGTTCCGGCTGTACAGAAAAATGCGTCAAGATTTCCGTTTTTCATCGCTTTTGCTGCGTCAGTGTATGATAAATACTTAGCGTCAACCATACTTTCATTTAAACCGTATGCCGATAATATTTGTTTTGAATTTTGTAATACACCCGATTCTTTTTCTCCAAGCGATACACTTTTTCCGTATAAATCGCTTATTGAATTTATATCCGAATCTTTCGGCACTGCCACTTGTATCGCCTCTGTATATAACCCGGCAATAGCCGAATAACCTTTGTATTCCTTGTCAAAATATCCTGTTCCGTTGTATGCGTCTTTCATAACATCACTTTGTACAAATGCAATGTCAACATATTCTTGAGATATTAAACGTAAATTTGCCGCCGAACCGGCTGTTTTTCGTACTTTAAAATAAACATCACTGTTGTTGTTTAATATTTCCGCTAACTCCGTGCCGTAAGCATAATATGTACCGTTCACATCACCCGTACCAATCTGTACCGTGTTTTTCATCCCGCACCCCGAAAATGCCATTACCGAGATCGCTGCGATTAAAATATATAAAACTTTTTTCATGTTCTCCCTCCATTTCTTTTAACAATTTATTTTAACATATAACAACATTTTTTTCAATATGTTTTAAATACATTTCTACAATAAACTGTAACAGAATAAAAAACACTCCAAAATCGCTGTAAAATGATTTTGAAGTGTAGTATTTAGTATTCTATATTGAAATCTATAGACATAATTGTTTCTACTATTCTATCACAACAATTATTTTGCCATTGTCTATTTTCCATTTCGAACGTTTTTTTATATAAGTTTTATCTTTATTTATCAAACCACATTCTTTGTATACTTGTGTTATTCCGCCAAAATATCTATGTGACTTATCTAAATTCAATTCTTTGTTTTGTCCATTGATTTCCAACACCATAGACACAGCAGAACAATCTATGGTATTTTTTATTATCTGTGGAACAATTAATATTCTTGCTCTTATGTCATTTGCTGTTATTTCTCGTTCAACTATATATTCATTATTTTCGTTACAATCAACAATATTCGCATTTTGTGGCGAACTTAACGAAAGAATATTTTTTATAGTTTCTTGCTTAAAAACGGGTTTATATGAAAAACCATACCATTATCTATGCACATATTAAGTAGCATTTTTCCATCAATTAATATAGTTGGCATATGAGGATTACTTTCTGCTTCATCAATAGCACCTTTTGTGAATGAAGAAGTTGTGATAAATAAATTTATGTAATTATTATTTAATACATTTCCTTGTTTATCTCGTTTTGTAGCTCACTTAAAATCACGAATCTCGTTCGCTTGCACGTTATGTTTTGATTGATACCTCTTAGCTTGAACATAATAATTCATAGTATCTAAACCTTGTGGATCTATTCCGGGTTTGGTACAAGTTAGATCAATCCCATTATCCTTAACATATTTAGTAGTTACAACTTCTTGGAATCCAATTCTTTTTAAAAAATAGTTCAAAAACAATTCAAAATCTCTGCCAGTTGCAAAAGCATGATATAGTTGTTGTATATAGTCCTTTTCTTCTTCTTTTGTCAATTCTAAATACTCCATTGGATTACCTCCCCTAAAAAATAGTAATACTTTATGATTGCTTCAACATTCTCCCAAGATTCTTTTCATTGTAAA
>OLRU01003301.1_pt1 | contig 10181 bp, 5 predicted proteins | sample 1672961 | NCBI WGS metagenome assembly OLRU01 (sample SAMEA3136741, study PRJEB25190) | human gut metagenome | biome: human gut; feature: human-associated habitat; material: faeces | place: Austria | collected 2013 | reverse complement strand
GAGAGCCTGACATTGCAGTTCGGCCTGGTCCGGTCGGTCCAGGTCCAGATGGTCCACGGGACGGATTTTCCACTTGCGGTCGGCGTAGAAGAGGCCTTCCCGGTGGGTTTTGTCGTGGAGGAGAAAGGCTTCTTCCGGTAGCCGCTGGCAGAAGTGAGGGCGGAGCAGGGGGAGCACCCGGTTCTTCGGGGCAATCTGGCCCACCAAGACACCGCCGTAGTCTGCAAAGCGGACGAATCCCTTGAGCTGGTGGGCCTCATGGGTCAGGTGCTGGATGGCCCGGGTGAGCAGGAGGACCCGGTCGTCGGTAAGGTCCTGGGGCAGGGCCTGGTGAAAGGCCAGATAGATCAGGTCGAACATAGTTCGCTCCCGCTGGGGCAGGCAGGTAAGGAAGCTGTACGTGATCAGCCGGCGGAAGGTGGAGGAGACGGTTTCCTCCAGGCTGCGGTAGACCGACTTGGCCAGGGCCTGGTCGGTGGGAGTTTCCAGAATGGGGTACAGGGAGATCTGCTCCACGCCAGGGGAGAGAAAGTAGAAGGGATAGACCTTCTGCCGGAAACTCTCTCCGACGCAGGTGAGAAAGCCGGCGAAGGAGCCGTCATACAGCATCGCGCATGGGGGCCAGGTGGACATCAGAACCTCCTTTCAGGCGGGGAAAAGGGAGAGCTGTTCGTAGGGCGCGGGCAGAGCGGGGGCCTCCAGGAGGGTCAGGGCCCGCAGGACCCCTGCCGGGGTAACCCGGAGGGCGGGGGTCATTTTGCCGGAGCAGGTGATGAAATACTGGGCCCGCTTCAGAACCACCCCCAGCTTGCCCAGGGCGGTGTGATCCAAAGACCGCCACCGCCGGGCGGAGAGAATCCGCCGGGCACTGACCACCCCGATGCCCGGGACCCGCAGGAGGGTGTGATAATCCGCGGTGTTGACCTCCACGGGAAAGTATTCCAGGTGGGACATGGCCCAGCTGCATTTGGGGTCCAGCTGGGGGTTTAGGGTGGGGTGATCGGGGGAGAGAAGCTCGTCTGCCTGGAAGTGGTAAAATCGAAGCAGCCAGTCTGACTGGTACAGCCGGTGCTCCCGCAGCAGGGGCGGCTTCGTGTCCTTGGCGGGCAACAGGGCGTGCTCCACCACCGGCACGTAGGCGGAGTAGAACACCCGTTTGAGTTGGTAGCGGTCATACAGCCCCTGGGTCAGCCGCAGGATGTGGAAGTCCGTGTCCGCCGTGGCCCCCACGATCAACTGGGTGCTCTGCCCGGCAGGGGCGAACCTGGGGGCGTGGCGGTACTTCACCAGCTCCTCCCGGCTCTGCTGTCCCCGCACCCGAATCTGCCCCATAGGAGCCAGGATGGCCTGCTTCGTCTTGTCCGGGGCCAGGGCCCGGAGGCCCGCCTCCGACGGCAGCTCGATGTTGACGCTGAGCCGGTCCGCCAGGAATCCCAGCTGCTCCACCAGCTCCGGCGCCGTGCCGGGGATGGCCTTGGCGTGGATGTAGCCGTTGAAGCGGTACTCTTCCCGCAAGATCCGCAGCGCCCGGATCATCAGTTCCGTGGTATAATCCGGGGAGCGGTACACGCCGGAGGAGAGGAACAGCCCCTCGATGTAGTTCCGGCGGTAGAACTGGATGGTGAGGTCCGCCAGCTCCTCCGGGGTGAACATGGCCCGCTTCGTCTCGTTGCTGCGGCGGTTGACGCAGTATTTGCAGTCATACACGCACCGGTTGGTCATCAGCACCTTCAAAAGGGTCACGCATCGCCCGTCGGCGGAGAAGGAGTGGCAGCACCCGGCGATAGAGGAGGTGGTATTGCCGATATACCCCGCCTTGGCCCTCCGGTTCCCACCGCTGGAGGTGCAGGCCGCATCGTATTTGGCCGCGTCCGTCAGGATGGTGAGCTTTTCCAGAACGTCCATCTCACCGCAGGGCTGTCCGCCGCCGGTCATGCCGCCGGTTGGGACGCTCGATGGCGTCGATGACCCGGAAGAGCTGAGAGGTCAGAAAGACCACGCCTACCAGAATAAAAAAGAAAGTCCAGCCGCTCATGGAAAAAACCTCCTTGATCGAACTTTTGTTCTAATTGCATTGTAACTCGAACAAACGTTTCTGTCAAGCAGAAATCGAACAAAAGTACGAGAGAGTTTGACAGCTCCCATGGGCCAGCAGAGCGGGAAGCACCACACAAAAAGGGACCGCCTGTTTGGCGGTCCCTTGGATGTTCAGCACCCGGCCAGGTCCCTGAGGAAGTCCTCCACCGCCGTCTCCGGCGTGGCCCAGCTGGTCACCAGACGGATGCAGGTGTGGTTCGCATCCACCGGGTGGTCGGTCTCAAATTCATAGCCCATCTCCTGGAGCTTTGCCACCGTCTCATTGGGCAGTACCGGGAACTGCTGATTGGAGGGGGAGGCCACCGGGAAGGGATATCCCAGGGCCGCGACACCGTCCCGGAGCCGGAAGGCCAGCTCGTTGGCGCGGCGGGCCAGGTCGAAGTAGAGCCCGTCCTCCAGCAGGGCCTGGAACTGGAGTCCCAGCAGCCGGCCCTTGGCCAGCACGGCGCCCCGCTGCTTCATGTGCCAGCGGAAGTGAGGCATGGGACGGGTGAGCACCAGCGCCTCCCCGAAGAGGGCGCCGTTTTTCGTGCCGCCGATGGTGAAGGCGTGGGTGAGGGCGGCCAGGTCCGGCAATGTCAGGTCGTTGTCGGGGGAGGTGAGGGCGGAGCCCAGCCGGGCGCCGTCCAGATAGAGGAACAGGCCGTGAACATCGCAGCACTGCCGCAGGGCGGCCAGCTCCGCCCGGGTGTAGACCGTGCCGATCTCCGTGGTGTCGGAGATGTACACCATTCGGGGCAGCACCATGTGCTCCGTGCCGTTGTGGCCCGCCAGAACGGACTCGACCAGGGCTGGGGTCAGCTTGCCGTCGGGACTCTCCACGGTGCAGACCTTGTGTCCGGTGGCCTCGATGGCGCCGGTCTCATGGGTGCTGACGTGGCCGGTCTGGGCGGCAACCACCGCCTCATAGGACTGCAGAAACGCGTCGATGGTAACGAGGTTCACCTGCGTCCCGCCCACCAGGAAGTGAACCGCCGCATCCGGCGCGGCGCAGAGGCGGCGGATGGTATCCGCCGCGGCTTGGCAGCAGGGATCCATGCCGTAGCCCACGGTCTGCCGGAGGTTGGTGTCCGCCAGGGCCTGGAGGACCTTGGGATGGGCGCCCTCGCTGTAATCGTTTCGGAAACTGTACATTGTGATCTCCCGCCTTTTTCCTTGTGATAGAGCCATGATACCGCCTCCGGCGGAGAATTGCAAGGACAGGGCGGATGGGATGGTAAAAGAAAAAAAATTGGAAATACTGGCGGTGAGAGGGAACTTTTCAGCGGAGAGGTCCGTCTGTATTCCCCGAGAACATTCAGAAAGGAAATCAATACACCATGAAGAAATTTTTGACCCTGGCGCTGTCGGCGCTGCTGACGATGGGCCTGCTGACCGCCTGCGGCGGCAAGACTACGGACAAGACTGTGGATCTGACGGCCTTTTACAACACCCTGGCGGAGGAGTACGGCTGGGCGGAGGACGCCGCCTCCAGCGGCGAAGAGGACATCATGATGATGAACTTGGAGGGCGACATGCTGGAGGGCTCCTATCCCGGCCTGGCCGATGTGGCCACCAAGCAGCTGATCGCCAAAGCCCCCATGATCAGCGCCGTGGTGAATGAGATCGTGCTGGCGGAGTGCGGGACGGAGGAGGACGCTGCCACCGCCGCCTCCATCCTGCAGGACCGGGTGGACGCCCAGGCAGAGGGCGGCGCCTGGTATCCGGAGTCCATGGAGACCTGGTCCAACGCACAGGTAGTCCAGAATGGAACCTATGTGGCCATGATTGCCACGGCAGACCATCAGGAGGAGATCGCGGAGCAGTTCAATGCGCTCTTTGCGTAAGGAGGCAGCCAGCCGCGGCACCGCCGCGGCTGGCTGTGTGAAACGGAGAAGAGGGGAGGGGCGCCGGTGGTCTTCAGCAGCCTGACATTTTTATTTCTCTACCTGCCGCTGACGCTGCTGGTGTACTTTCTCTCGCCGCTGAGGTGGCGGAACTTCGTGCTGCTGGTGGTGAGCCTGCTCTTCTACGGCTGGGGAGAACCGGTGTACATTGTCATCATGTTCCTCTCCATCATCATCGACTACACCCACGGTCTGCTGGTGGAGAAGTTCCGCAGTGACGACAAAAAGGCCCGGTGGTTCGTGGCCCAGTCGGTGATCTTCAACCTGGCTCTGCTGGGCTTTTTCAAGTACTGGGACTTCATCGCAGCCAATCTGTCCCTGATCCCGGGCATTGATCTGCCCCAGCTGGGCATCCCGCTGCCCATCGGCATCTCTTTCTATACCTTCCAGACCATGAGCTATACCATCGACGTGTACCGGAAGGACGCACCGGTCCAGCGCAACATGGTGGACTTCGGCGCCTTCGTCACCATGTTCCCCCAGCTGATCGCCGGACCCATCGTCCAGTACAAAACGGTGGCAGCGGACCTGCGGCACCGGCTCCACACGTCGGAGAACTTCGCTCTGGGGGCCCGGCGGTTCTGCGTGGGACTTGCCAAGAAGGTGCTGCTGGCCAACTCCATCGGCGCCCTGTGGGAGGACTGCCTCGCCGCTCAGGGGGCCGGGACGCTGACGGTGCTGGGGGGCTGGCTGGGCCTCGCCGCCTATGGCTTCCAGATCTACTTCGATTTCTCCGGCTACTCCGACATGGCCATCGGCCTGGGGCGGATCTTCGGCTTCCGGTTCAACGAGAACTTTGACCACCCCTACTGCGCCGACTCCGTGGGCACCTTCTGGCGGCGGTGGCACATGTCCCTGACCTCCTGGTTCCGGGACTATTTGTATATCCCCCTGGGAGGCAACCGGGGCGGCACCGCCAGGACCATCCGGAACCTCCTGATCGTCTGGTTCTGCACGGGCTTCTGGCACGGGGCCAGCTGGAATTTCATCCTGTGGGGACTGTACTTCGCCGCCTGGCTGATCTTGGAGCGGTACGTCCTTCGGGGCGTACTGGAGAAGACCCCGGCGATCCTCAAGCACCTCTACACCCTCATCGTGGTGTTCGTGGGCTGGGGCCTCTTTGCCATGGTGGACCTGGGCGTGTGCGGGGACTACCTTGCCGCCTGTTTCGGCGGTGCGCCGCTCTGGAGCGGGGCGGACCTGTTCCGGCTGCGGAGCTACGCCGTGACACTGGCGGTACTGGTGCTGGCTTCCACCGCTCTGGGCCAGCGGCTGTGGGCGAAGCTGCCCCGGCAGGCAGAACAGCTGGCCACCCCGGTGCTCATGGGCCTTTCCCTGGTGGTCTGCACGGCCTATCTGGTGGACGGCAGCTACAACCCCTTCCTGTATTTCCGGTTCTGAGAGGAGGCAGAGACCTTGTCCAAACGATACGCAAGATTTCTCACAGCGGTGTTCTGCCTCTTTCTGGGGGGGCTGATGGTGTGGCAGATGCTCCTGCCGGACCGGGAGCGGTCCGACGTGGAGAACCGCACCCTCCAGCAGCGGCCGGCACTGACTCTGTCCAGCGTGCTGGACGGCAGCTATATGGAGGACGTGGAGGCCTACGTCCAGGACCAGTTTCCCCTGCGGGACCAGTGGACGGGCCTGAAGGCCCGGACGGAGCAGCTGATCGGCAAACGGCTGTTCAACAACATCTATCTCTGTGAAGGCGAAACATTGATCTCCAAGGTGGACGCCCCTGCGGACGGCCTGGAGAAGGCGAACCTGAATTACGTCTCCCAGCTGGCGGAGAAGTCGGACATCCCCATGTATCTGGGGCTGATCCCCTCCGCGGCGGAGGTGTGGCGGGACAAACTGCCGGAGGGCGCGGAGTCCTGGGACCAGAACGCTTACCTCTCCCAGGCGGCGGGCCTGGGGCTGCCCATGATCGACTTCTCCGCCGCCCTGACCGCTCACGCCGACGAGCCCATCTTCTACCGCACAGACCACCACTGGACGTCCCTCGGGGCCTTCTATGGGGCCAATGCTCTGCTGGAAGTCCTGGGAAGAGAATCATTAAAGCAGGAAAGCTTTACACCAGAGATTGCCAGTACCAGCTTCAATGGCACGCTGTACTCCCAGTCCGGCATCCACTGGCTGACGCCGGACACCATGGAATTCTGGGTCAAAGAGGACGGCCTCATGGTCACCTCCTGGCGCACCGGCTCTCCGGAACCCGGCATACTGTACGACCGGAGCTATTTGACCGAGAAGGACAAATACGCCTCCTTCCTGGGCGGCAACCAACCCCTGTGCGTCATCCAGAATGAGAACGCCCGAGACGGCGGCAAGCTCCTGCTGATCCGGGATTCCTACTCCGACGCCCTGGCACCCTTCCTGGCCCAGAGCTTTGCCGAGGTCCACCTGCTGGACCCGCGGTATTACCGGATGCCCCCCGCCCAGTACGCGGCGGAGAACGGCATCGACGCCATCTGCGTCGTGTATAGTATCCCCAACTTCATCACGGACCGGAACCTGGTGTTCCTGGCCCAGTGAGCGCAGAAAAGAGCGGCCGGAGTTTCGGCCGCTCTCTTTTTTGATCCGAATTCACGGGCCGGTGCCGGTGCCGTCGCACCGCCAGCCCTCATCCGTCAGGTAGAGGACCCCCACCTGGAAATTCTCATAGGCGCCCTCCGGGGCCTCGCCGTACCTGCCGTCGTACTCCACGGTGTTGCCGGCCATCTGCCAGCTGCGGGCCGCCTCATTCTCCGGTACAAAGATGCGCCGGTAGGAGAACCAGAACCGCTCGTGCCCCTCCGATTGCTCCGGATAGGAGGTCTCCGGCATATCTGCCCAGCTATCCACATCGGCCACAGTCCGCACATAGGTGCAGGCGAAGATGCTGCCGTCTGTGACCTCCAGGGCGGGCTGCGTATCCGCATCGGCCCAGGCCTGGGCGATCTCCAGATGGCTCTGTCCCCGGTCCGGGATGATGATGCCCTCCCGCAGGGCCTCCCATTCTACTTCGTCATAAATCTGGCGCAAGGCTGCAAAGACCGTGCCGTTGAAGACTGCGTCCGCCGTCACCGGCGGGGCGTAGAACCACTGTGTCACGCCGCTCCGGGTGCAGCGGACCAGGGAGCTGCCCTCCCAGCACTGGAGGGCGGCGCTGCCGTCCTCTGCGGTGAGGGTCAGGGAGGCCAGGCCCGCCGGGGGCGAGCCCGCCTCCGCGGGGTACCAGAGGAAATTCTCCGGCATCCGGGAGATGGCCGCCGCCATATCCAGCGGCAGTATATAGCTTCCGCCGCCGGACCCACCAGGGGCGGGGGAGAGGGTCAGGGAGAAGGCACCGGGGGCCAAAATCCCGTCCATCGCCGCCTGAACAGCAGCCTTGGCCGCCTCGTTCACCTCCGGCCGCCCCGAAGCTTCGGGGCCCACATAGCACCCGTCGGCGTCCGGGCAGTCCGGGTTGGGGGTGATACCGTTGCGGAAGAAGAAGCCCTCGATTACCGTCTGGGACTGATTCCGCAGCAGCTCATACTGGGCCATACTGGTGGGGTCCTCCACCAGGAACTGCACGTCCGTGGGGGTGGAGAGCAGATAGATGTAGGCGTCGTCAGAGCCGATCACATAGCTGGAAGCCCCTAAAATCTCCGACCAGTCCGCGTCCCCAAAGGCGGCCTGGAACTGGGCACGGGTGAGGGCCCGGACATTCCAGACCAGACCTGTATCGGGATTTGATATGTGGGCAAGTCGCTCATAGACGTCGAACCCCGGCACAGATTCTCCGAACCAGACAGCGTCCTCAGCGGTGACCGCCGCCATGTCTGCCCAGCCCTCCGGCACCCACAGGGAGAGGCCGCCGCTCTCATAGACCGTGCCATCTCCCGCCGCTGTCCAGATGGACAGGGCAGACTGGAGCGCCTGCCACGCGGCCCGACCGCCGTCTGTCAGATCATCGGAGAAGATTTCCATATAATGGGCAATGCTGTCATAGATCTCCTGAGTGCCGGGATCGTCTCCGGCGGCGACACAGGCCGCCATGGCGGCAAGGGCCTGGGACTGCTCCGAGAGGTTCGTCTCCGACAGCGTGTTGAAGAAGTGGACTGGCTGACTGCAGCTGATATCCAGCAGCTCCCGCCCCGTCAGGTCATAGAAGGACAGCAGCCCCATCTCCCGGAGCTGGTAGGCCATGCCTGAGAAAAACAGCTCTGTTCCGGGGACGCAGTCGTTCTCCATGCGGTGATACAGATAGGTGCGGGTTCCGCCCTCGTCCAGTTGGAAGTAGAAGTAGTCACACCCGGGGTAACCGGGGCTGACCCAGCAGTCCTCGGTCATGTACGTTCCGCCGGCCAAAATGACGCTCTCCGGCGTGGTGGTGTGCAGTTCATAGTTCATGCTCCAGATGGCAAAATCCAGGCCGCCCACGGATACATAGGAGGGGCCCTCGATGGACTCAATCCGCCAGTCGTCATATTCCAGCGGGGCGGGGACAAAGTCGCCGCCCTCCACGAACAGCAACCCCTCATGGTCGCCGGTGTACTGCTCCTGCACGTAGTCCCGCAGGACCGCCATTACGTCCTCCGGCGCTTCCGCGCCCTCCATCAAGTGGTCCGCCGTGGCACGGCCGTCCCGGTACACCAGCAGGTTTTCTCCATCAAAGTACAGCCACCGGTCGGCGGTGCCGTCCTGGGGACTGTCGGGAATGGGGACGAATGCCCACAGGGCCAGATTCCGGCGGCTCACGTCCCAACGGTTGAAGCTCAAGTACTCCGCGTCCGGCCAAGCCTGTTTCAAATCCTCGTCGATGTCCGCCTCATAGATCCGCCCATCCCGCTGGAAAAAGATCTGTGCGGTGTTTGCCGAAGAGGCACACAACTCGTCTGCGCCGTTGCCATCCAGGTCGAACTGGGCGGTGTCACCGTAGACCCGGGCCAGGAGGACGGGATTTCCCTCGGTGTCGAAATAGTAATAGTCGTGGAAGGTGGCGCCTGTATGTTCGTCCAGCTCGCCGGAGTAACGGATGACCAGCCCATCATGGCCGAACAGATCGGAGAAGGAGTCCATGGAGACGGCGTAGCCGCCGGAATCGCTGTAACTCAGCGTGTTATGCTCCGGGAAGGTGAAGAAGCAGCCCACATCCCATGTGCGCATCCCGTCCCGGCCCGCCGCCTCGTCATAAATCACGGCGGCGTAGAGATTGCCGTCGGTGGAGAGATAGGTGCGGACAGAGAGTTCATCGCCGTCCTCGGTGTGCATGATATAGCCAGTGCCACGCTCGGCGCAGTCATTCCGGTGCCGAATGGCCTCCATGGTCTCCGGCTCATAGGGTGTGAGGTCTGTCAGCGGAATGGTCAGCACCGGCTCCCCCTCCGGGTACACGGTAGGGATGGCGGGCCGCTCACTGGGCTGGTTGGAGACAAACCAGTAGGAGCCGTCGGCCTGTTCTTCCAGTGTCACGCACTTCCAGCCGTCAACATGGAACGTGTCGTCGTAGTAGAGCCGGATGGTATCGCCCACCCGCTCCCCGGCAGTGATGTTGACGCCCGAGAAGTAGTTGGTATCCCCGTGGCTGTGATAGTAGGCATCATACTCCGGGAGGTACTGGAAGTAGTCCATCCCGATCCGCCCCGTCTCCTCCAGCGTGAGGCCGGTGTTCTCCAGCAGCACCTGGTTGATGGCCTCCACGGACATCTTGTCCACAGGGCAGATCAGCTCCCCTGCGGTGTCAAAGCTGCCCACCTGCCGCAGCTCCTCATCGGTCATAGGCGCGTCGATCCCCGTGCCGCAATAGAACAGCTCAAAGAGGTCGATGTCCTCCGGCTTCTCGTACAGGGAGTTCAAAAATTGGTTGCGGATGCTGTAAGTACCCTCCTGATTGAAGAACTCCTCATTAAAATACGCCAGCTCGTCGCCGGTGAGGGAGCGGACACCGCCGGTTTCCCCATCCGCCTTGGCCCCGGTGAAGGTGACGGCGCAGACGCCCGCTGCCAGCGCCAGAACCAGAAACAAAGCCGCTGCCCGGGTCTGTTGTCCCTGGGCGATGCGGGTGATCCGGTCCTTCAGCTGCCGCTTATCTGCCGTCATGGTGGTGGCGGACAGCAGGGGGGCGCCCGGTCCCCTCCGCACCGGGATCAGGGACAGCAGCGTCCGGCCGTAGGGGATGCGCTGGTCCTCTCCCAGGGCCCGGATGGCGGCCTCGTCGCAGGCCAGCTCCCC
>OLRU01003296.1_pt1 | contig 10191 bp, 9 predicted proteins | sample 1672961 | NCBI WGS metagenome assembly OLRU01 (sample SAMEA3136741, study PRJEB25190) | human gut metagenome | biome: human gut; feature: human-associated habitat; material: faeces | place: Austria | collected 2013 | reverse complement strand
CTTATAGGAAATTATTATAATTTACGAAAAGATTTATGAAAAAGGAGAGGGAATATGACAGACAAATTTAAAGGCTGGTATCCGGACTATATTGAGAACGAAAAAGAACGTGAACCAATCTTAAAACTTGCCAAGATGATGACAGGGCGTGCAAAGAAAAAGCTCGGATTAGAGAAGATGACAAAGTACGATCCGGAGTATTGGGGACTGGCACTTTTGTGTACAGATGAGCAGGCTGAGATCGCATTGAAGATGGGGGTGCGCCAGCCGAAAACTTTAGATCAGATGGTGAAGGTGACAGGCAAGGACAGAGGTTATCTGGAGAAGCAGTTAGAGGAAATGGCAGCGGTTGCGCTGGTGGAGTATAATTGGGAAAATCCACAGCATGAGAAGCAGTATGTACTGCCGATCTTTGTGCCTGGAAGTGCAGAGTTCTCTTGTATGAATGCGAAGATGTTAGAGAAGCATCCGGAGCTGGGACTTTTCTTTGAGAGAATGAGCCGTATTGCACTGGAAGGACTTGCACCATTTATGCCTGAAGGAGGTGTTGGAATGCATGTTATTCCGGTAGAGAAGGCGATTTCAACAGAGAATCAGTCTCTGCCAATCGAGCACATTTCACATTGGCTTGAAAAGTATGAGGGAAAATATGCAGCGAGTCCATGTTCTTGTAGAAGATCTCGTAAAACATTCGATGAGGGATGTGCGGATGATCCGGAAGAATGGTGTATTGCGGTGGGCGATATGGCAGATTATATCGTTGAGACAAATAAAGGTGGACACTATATTACAAAGGAACGTGCGTTAGAGATTCTGAAACAGGCAGAGGACAATGGTTTCGTACATCAGATTACAAATATTGACGGTGAGAATAAGATTTTCGCCATCTGTAACTGTAATGTAAATGTCTGTTATGCGCTTCGTACTTCACAGTTATTTAATACACCGAATATGGACAGATCTGCATATGTTGCAAAAGTTGAGACAGAGAACTGTGTGGCTTGCGGACGTTGTGTAGAGTACTGCCCGGCAGGTGCTGTTAAGCTTGGTCAGAAGCTTTGTAAGAAGGATGGTTCTCAGGTAGAGTATCCGAAGCATGTTCTTCCTACAGAGAAGAAATGGGGACCGGAGATGTGGGACGAAGACTATCGTGATAAGAACCGCATCAACTGTTATGATACAGGTACAGCTCCGTGTAAGACAGCCTGTCCGGCACATATCGCTGTTCAGGGTTATATCAAGATGGCAGCGCAGGGAAGATACAGAGATGCCCTTGCACTGATCAAGAAGAACAACCCACTCCCGGCAGTCTGCGGACATATCTGTAACCGTCGCTGTGAGGACGCATGTACACGTGGAACAATCGATCAGGCAATTGCAATCGATGAAGTTAAGAAGTTTATTGCAGCTCAGGATCTGAATGCTGAGACACGTTTTATTCCGGAGAAAGTAGTTCCGGCAACAAAAGGATATTTCGATGAGAAGATTGCGATCATCGGTGGTGGACCGGCAGGTTTATCCTGTGCATTCTATCTTGCTGAAAAAGGATATAAGCCGACTATTTTCGAGAAAAATGAGCGTGCCGGCGGTATGCTCGTATACGGAATCCCATCATTCAAATTAGAGAAGGATGTCGTACAGGCAGAAATCGATATTATCAAAGAGATGGGGGTAGAGATCAAGACAGGTGTGGAAGTTGGAAAAGACATCACATTAGATGAACTTCGTGCACAGGGATACAAAGCATTTTACATTGCAATCGGATGTCAGGGCGGACGTCTTCCGGGAATCCCGAATGATACAGCAAAGGGATGTGCATCTGCAGTTGATCTCTTAAAAGAGGTGAATGCGAATGAGAAATACGACATCAAGGGTGACGTAGTTGTCATCGGTGGTGGTAACGTAGCAATCGACGTAGCAAGAGACTCTAAGAGATGTGCAAGTGACGATACAAAGGTAAATATGTTCTGTCTGGAGTCCAGAGAGACAATGCCGGCTTCCGTAGAAGAGATAGAAGAAGCTGAGTCAGAAGGAATCGTTGTAAATCCGGGCTGGGGACCGAAGGAAGTTCTCGTAGACGAGAATGGTGAGGTTTGCGGTGTTGTATTAAAGAAATGTCTTTCTGTATTTGATGCAGAAGGAAGATTCAATCCGACATATGATGAGAGTGAGCTTATGACAGTAGAATGTAAGCATGTATTCTTCTCTGTTGGTCAGTCAATTGTATGGGGGGATCTGTTAAAGGGAAGCAAGGTAGAACTTGGACGCGGCAATGGAGCAGTTGCAGATGAGCTTACTTACCAGACAGCAGAACCTGATATCTTCGTTGGAGGAGATGTTTATACAGGTCCTAAATTTGCAATTGATGCGATTGCAGCCGGAAAACAGGGTGCAATCTCCATCCATCGTTTTGTACAGCCACATTCCAGCCTTACGATCGGACGTAATAGAAATGATTTCATCGAGTTAAACAAAAACGATATCAAAGTGGAAAATTATGACAACTCCAGCCGCCAGATACCGGGACATAATGATTCCATCGATACAAAACACTCCTTCCGTGATGCAAAGCTTTTATTTACAGAAGAGCAGGTGAAAGCGGAGACAGCGCGCTGTCTTGGATGTGGAGCATCTGTTGTTGATCCGAATAAATGTATCGGCTGCGGACTTTGTACAACAAAATGTGAATTTGATGCAATCAAGTTACATAGAGAACTTCCGGAATGTAGCAGAATGGTTCCTTACGAGGATCGTCTGAAATTTGTTCTTCCGAACATGGTAAAACAGTCCATCAAACTAAAATTTAAGAAGAAATAAATTTGAAAGAAATTAAAGTAACTGTTCAGAGCCAAATAAAATTTTAAAAGGAAACAAGGGGGAAAAGTAAATGGGAATACTTTATAATGTACCTGACTTAAAAACCTGGGGAATTATGTTCTTTATCCTCGTAGTCCTGATCGCACTGAATGAATTAGGACGTGAAACAAAATGGGGTGGAATCTTACTGTTTGTGATTGTTCCGGTTGTGCTGACAATCTTTGTATGGCCGACAACCTGTGCGCCGGGAAATGAGTACGGAACCGGAAACTGGTTCAACTGGGCAAAGACTTACTCTGCACTTGCAGGCTGTGTTGGTTTCATGCTGATGCGTTATATTCCGAATGCGACAAAGCATAAATGGGTGATCTGCTTCCCGCCACTGATTCTTGCAATCAATATTTGTGAGGCGGTTTTCCGTGATTTCGAGGCATACAGCTTCCATGCATTTGCAGGCGAGAAGATAAACAATCTCTGGGTTATGTCAGGACCGTGGAATATCATGAACGGAATCGCAGGTATTTTAAACATCCTGTTGATCTGCGGGTGGACAGGTATCTACATTTCTAAAGAGAAGAGTAAAGATATGATGTGGCCGGATATGGACTGGATCTATATCCTCGGATATGACCTCTGGAACTTTGCATATACATATAACTGTATTTCAGACCATTCTGTATACTGTGGTGTGATTCTGCTGTTATCCTGTACTATCCCTGCATTCTTTATCAAGAAGGGATGCTGGTTACAGCATAGAGCACACACACTGGCACTTTGGATTATGTTTATCATGACAGTTCCACAGTTTGCAGACAGACTGGCGCCGGTTCCGACAACACATAATCCGAAAGCATTCTTTGCCGTAAGCTTTCTTTCTTTAGTTGTGAATGCGGCGGCAGTTATTTACCAGTTCAGCGTGATCCGCAAGAATAAGTTGAATCCATTTAAGGATGAGATTTATACAGACAAAGCATTTTACAAGAAAATAAATGCAGAGAATAAATAAAATCTGTGCTGGAAAAATCTAAGACAGTGAATCGATGAGAACAAGATTCACTGTCTTCTTTTTTTGAATTTTCATTCCACATAAAGAAGAAAATATGATAGACTAAATGTGTATAGATTCATTCATTTACCAATGGAAATCTGATAGGATGGAAATATGAAAACGAGGGGGCGAGAAGTATATGGAAATTGATAATAAAAAATCCAAACAAGGATTTTTTGCGGCCAAAAACAGAAAGTATTTATCAAAATAAAAATATCCTGAACAAGTTGCAGAGCCAGAAAGCCTTGTAACTGTCAGGATATTTTTGTTTGGTGCTGTCAGCTTTAAAAAACGTTATTTACCGACAGTCCCTTCTTTATGTGAGATACATAACTTGCTGGAAAATGTCTTAAAAAATCAAGAAAAACATTTAATATATGATATATTTGCAGATTTTGGCTACTTTTCATCTGGATTTGGCAAGAAATGCATCTTCTTTTTGCCTATAATGCAATTGTAAACGAAAAGGAGGTGTTTAGAGATGATGAAGAGAATTAAAAGATGGCTGCATGAGATTTATGAAGAAGATATCAAGTTCTTCGGACAGATGAACGGAATGTATTTTCGATAAGCACTAGAAAAAGAAAAAAGGAGAAAGAAAATTATGAGAAAATTAGCAAAATGGTTTGAAGAAGCACTTGAAAGTTATGTAAAATTAATGGGTAATACTTACGGATGGGGCGGAAGATTGTAAGCCATGGAATATACAGAAAAATCAAATCAAATAAACAATAAAAAATAAGGGTAGATGTCTTGGGAGAAGATATCTACTCTTATTTTTTATATATAGCAATTCTTCACAAATGTGATTCTATCCGTAAATGATTGTTTTATTTTCTCAAAAAGTATATACTTGTTTCATATATATTTTACGTTATTTTGAGAAAGGAGCACCTTTTAAATGGACTCTATATTATACGAAAACTATCTGAATATTCTAAGGCAGGAACTGGTACCTGCTCTTGGATGTACAGAACCGATCGCAATTGCCTATACAGCGGCAAAAGCACGTCAGATTCTTGGAGAATTTCCAGATTCTGTAGAAATGGAACTCAGTGGAAATATTATCAAGAATGTTAAGGGCGTTACAGTTCCGAATTCCGGAGGAATGAAAGGAATGGAAGTGGCAGCAGTTCTTGGTATCGTAGGGGGAAATGCGGATAAGGCACTGGAAGTGTTGAGTGAAGTGACTTGTGAAGATATTGCGAAAACGAAAGAACTGATCAATCAGAAAATCTGTTCCTGTTCTTTAGTTGAAGGAGTTGATAACCTCTATATTACAGCTAAAGTAAGAAAAGGAGAGCATTTTGCTTCTGTAACAATCGAACATCAGCACACGAATATTACAAGAATTGAAAAGGATGGTGAAGTGCTGTTGGATAATCCTTATAAATCAGAGGTTAAGACTACCGTAGATAAATCAAAACTTACGGTTAAAGATATCCTTGATTTTGCGGATCAGGTTCGTATGGAAGATGTGCAGCCGATCATTGACAGACAGATTAAATTGAATTCTGCAATTGCTCAGGAAGGTCTTGATAATAACTATGGAGCGCAGATTGGTAAAACACTGATGCATGTATGGGGAAAGAGTGTTACTACGAGAGCCTGTGCAAGGGCAGCAGCCGGAAGTGATGCGCGTATGGGCGGATGTTCTATGCCGGTTGTTATCAATTCAGGAAGTGGTAATCAAGGCATGACGGTGTCGCTTCCGGTTATTGTGTTTGCAGATGAATGGGAAGTATCTCATGAGAAGCTTTGCCGTTCTCTTGTTGTCAGCAATCTGATTGCGATCCATCAGAAATATTATATTGGAAGTCTTTCGGCGTATTGTGGTGCAGTCAGTGCTGCCTGTGGCGCCGGTGCAGGTATTACCTATATGTATGGTGGAACCTATCAACAGGTTTCCCTGACAATCATCAATACACTTGGAAATATCGGAGGAATCGTTTGCGATGGAGCGAAACCTTCCTGCGCAGCGAAGATAGCGACATCTGTTGATGCTGCACTTATGGCTTTTCAGCTTAGTATTCAGAACAAAAGTTTCCTGCCGGGAGAAGGTATCATCAAAGATGATATTGAAGAAACAATTAAGAGCATGGGTTACATTGGAAGAGTTGGTATGCGTGCCACGGATACAGAGATTCTGAATGTAATGATAGACCGTGCAGACATCAATGAGGAGTGCTAAACATGAATAATTTTATCTATGAAACACCAACAAAAGTATACTTTGGAAAAGACGAGGAATTAAAGGTCGGTAAGATTATTGCAGAATTTCATCCAAAGAAAGTTCTGGTACATTTCGGCGGAAATTCCGCAAGAAAGAGCGGACTGCTTGATAAGGTGGAGAATTGCCTGAAGGAAGAAAATATCAGCTTTGTGGAGCTTGGCGGAGTAGTTGCTAATCCGGAACTTCCACTTGTAAAAGAAGGGATTGAGCTTGGCAAAAAAGAAGGTGTAGATTTTGTTCTTGCAGTAGGTGGAGGTTCTGTTCTGGACTCATCTAAGGCGATTGCGAATGGACTGGCGAATCCGGAAGTAGATGTCTGGGATTTTCATTGTGGTAAAGCTGTTCCACAGAAAACGCTTCCGAAGGGAGCGATTCTGACATTGGCGGCAGCAGGTTCAGAGATGAGTTCTTCCTGTGTAATCAGTAATCCGGAAACAGGAGAGAAACGAGGATGTAACGGACTCTTTAACCGTATGAACTTTGCAATTGAGAATCCGGTTCTTACTTATACAGTAAGTCCTTATCAGACAGCATGCGGAGCAGTAGATATTGCAATGCATACGATTGAAAGATATTTCTGTCCGGGGGAGGATACCTATCTGACAGATTCGATTGCAGAGGCTGTGATTAAGAGTGTACGAAAAGCTGCAGGAGATTGTCTGAAGAATCCGGAAGATTATACTGCACGAGCAAATATGATGTGGGCATCTTCACTTGCACATAATGGACTCACACAGTGTGGAAGAGAGTTCCAGCTCGTTGTTCATCAGTTAGAGCATGAAGTATCCGGAATGTACCCGGAAGTAGCGCATGGAGCAGGACTTGCAGCGCTGTGGTGCAGTTGGGCAAGATATGTTTATAAAGCAAATATAAATCGCTGGCTGCAGTATGCATCTAATGTATGGGGGATGGATATTGATTTTGAACATCCGGAGAAGACGATTGAAACTGCAATTGATATGCAGGAGCAGTATTATGCATCAATTGGAATGCCAATCGGATTAAAAGAACTTGGTGTAAAAGAAGATGATCTTGCGAAACTGGCACTTGACTGCTCAAGGAACAAAACGCGTTCATTGATCGGATATAAACCGTTGGCATATGAGGATATTCTGGTAATTTATCAGATGGCATATGAGAGAGGTTAATAACAGTTAATATCGAAAGCGCTGCTTAATGCGGCTGCTTTCGATACTCTCTTGGTGACATATGGTATTGTTCCTGGAATACGCGGTTGAATGTTCTCTGACTGTCGAATCCTGCCCGGATGCAGATGTCGAGAATCGTATGGTCGCTGTGAAGCAGGAGACTACAGGCGTAATCCAATCTTGCTTCATTCAGATACCGGTTAAAATTCGTATGAAATGTGCCGGAGAAGACACGTGATAAAGAGGACTGACTGATTCCAAGGTCATGAGCCATTTTGGAAAGTGTCAGTTCTTCTGTATAATGTGCAGCAATATAAGAAACAGTCTGGTAGATAATGTCATTACTTCCCACACTGCTCTTATCTATCATTTCAAATAAGGGAAGAGTGCGTGCAAGTATAATCTGAATAAATGCCTGATGCAGAACATGCCCTTGTGAAGCGGCTGGATAGACCAGCATGCTTCGCAGGGCATAATTTACGTCTGGGTGTACTTCTTGAGCCAGAATTACCGGATTTACAGGACAAAATTGCTGTAATTCTTTCGTATAACTAGGAGCAAGAAGCGGTGAAGCAAGTGCATAAATCGCCTTACAGGATTCACTGTTGAATACCTGATAGTGGTGGATCAATTCCGGAAATACAAGTGCAAAATCGCCTTTTTCCATATGATACAATTCAGTTCCGACTCCGATTTCCAGTGTACCTTCTGTCACGGATACAAGTTCCATTGATTTGTGAAGATGTGGGGGAATATGGCAGGAAATCTGTTCAGCGATTTCCAGTGTTTCTTCATTTTCTTCGTAAATCGGTTTCATTTTTTCCTGCCTCCGGGTTAATTGTTTAGAATAGTTGATCTAATAGTATCATCATGCGTGTATATGACATGCTTCACAGGCAGATGGTGTTGTTGCGCATCCGCTTAGTGCTGTCTCACGCAGTTCAACCGGAAGTCGCTTTCCGACTTTGTACATTGCTTCGAGCATTTCATCAAAAGGAATGAGCTGAGAAATGCCGGCAAGGGACATTTCAGCTGCGATCAGTGCATTGGCAACCCCGGCTGCGTTACGGTTTTGACAAGGGTATTCTACCAGTCCACCGACTGGATCACAGACGAGTCCAAGCATGTTCATAAGGACTGTTGAGGCGGCATCCAGACATTGCTTAGGAGTTCCACCCATAAGTTCAACAGCGGCAGACGCTGCCATAGCAGATGCAACACCAACCTCAGCCTGACACCCTCCGACAGCACCGGCAACAGTGGCATTTCGCATGGCGAGGTAACCGACAGCGCCCGCATTGAAGAGAATCTGCTGAATCTCTTTGTCGGAGAAATGGTATACTTCCTGAAAAGCGAGAAGCAATCCCGGAACGATGCCTGCGGAACCGGCGGTAGGTGAAGCAACAATCAGTCCCATGGACGCATTTGTCTCAAGGGTTGCCATAGCATAAGTGATAGCTTTCTCAAGCAGTTCACCGCACAGTCCCTGACCACTGGCAGAATGCTGTGCAAGTTTTTGCGCCTCTCCGCCGATCAGCCCGCCCATGGAACGGATTGGTTTTTCAATCGGAGAGCGGGCAGCTTCTTTCATGATTTCAAGAACACGCGCCATTTTTTGATCCACTTCTTTAGCAGGACATTCTCCGGTTATGATCTCTCGATTACGCATAACTTCAGAGATAGAAATATTCTGTTCCTCACATAGTGTAAGGAGTTCGTTTGCATTTTTAAAATCCATATAAAAAACCTCCTTGAACACAATCACATCTGTACGACCATAACATCCAGAACATGTTCGTTCTGGCGGATGGTGTCGGCAATTTCTTCCGGAAGTTTTCCGGCAATGATCCTGATTGCCAGAACTTCCAGGGTAGAGCGGACAAGATATTTTTTCCGTCGGATTCTACAATCGTGTAAGCAGTGTGTCCTTTCGATTCACGAAACAGACGCATAAAAGCAATATTGACCCGGCGGTCGCTGAGACAGCTGGTGATCCAGGCAACAACGCCCGGAACATCCTTCTGGACAACAATGATAGCACTGTATTCACCGGTGAAATCTACTTCTACATGATTGATCTGTGTGATGTGGACTTTACCGCCGCCAAGAGATTCTCCACGGATCGTCATCTCCTGACCGGCAGTATTGGTCATAATAATATCGACGGTATTCGGATGAATATCAGTTTCTTCCTCATTCGGAGTAAAAGAGTATTTCAGTCCGTTTTCTGTAGCAATCTCGAAGGAATTCCGGATTCGCATATCATCAGTGGAAAATCCCATGATTCCTCCAAGAAGTGCGCGGTCAGTACCGTGTCCGTGATAGGTTCTGGCGAAAGAGCCGTAGAGAATAAATTCTACTTTTGCAAGTGGCCCGTTGATCATCTTCTGTGCAAGATAAGCAATGCGTGCCGCACCGGCAGTGTGAGAACTGGAAGGACCGATCATATTCGGCCCCATAACATCAAAAACGCTGATAAAAGACATTTTAAATAGCCTCCTGATTATATATATGATTTCAGTATAGCAAGCATGGTGGCGAATGTAAATTAATTCTGATTAAGTATTGCTTGAATCGGTAGTGATCTTCGCTGTTTACTCACGTAACCCTGTATCTGAAAGTTTTTCATCAATTCTTAGATCAATTAATAATTTGATACCAAATGCGAGTCCCCAATATAAGTGAAACCACATTGCCATAGAAAATCCTTGAATCATGATTTTCCACAATTTCTGAGACAGTTTTCCTGTATATGTTTTTCGTTTTAGTTGTACAAATGTTTCTTTGGACAAATCATCTGTCTGATACATTTTTATCAATTTTATTACGGCCAAAATCGAATGATTGTGTTCTACATATTCCATCTTAGCGTCAAAGAAAATTGCAAAAAATATTAAATAATAAATAAATCCCCAATATTTTTTTTCAAGACATTCTCTTTTTGC
>OLRU01003295.1_pt1 | contig 10194 bp, 9 predicted proteins | sample 1672961 | NCBI WGS metagenome assembly OLRU01 (sample SAMEA3136741, study PRJEB25190) | human gut metagenome | biome: human gut; feature: human-associated habitat; material: faeces | place: Austria | collected 2013 | reverse complement strand
TGACAGAGTTTAATTCAGAAGAAGAGATGACAGAACAGCTCTCTCTTTATTTTGAGGGTCTTGGAGAACTTTCAGAGCAGGACCAGGAATATATGAAGAAGAAGTATGCACATGTGAAGGAGCATCTGGAAGAGATCGATGCACAGCTGAACAGTGCGAGCCGTGGCTGGAAGACCAAACGTATGAGCCGTGTGGATCTCGCGGCACTTCGTCTGGCAGTATATGAGATGGAATATGATGAGGATGTACCGACAGGAGTAGCGATCAATGAAGCGGTAGAACTTGCCAAGAGATTTGGCGGAGATGCTTCCGGTTCTTTTGTAAACGGAGTCCTTGGAAAGATCGCATCCGAAAAGGAAGAGAAGAAAAACGAGGAGGAGACTGCTGACACAGAAGAGAAAGCAGCAGAAACCCCAGAAGAGAACGCATGAGAAACGTCTATTCTGTCGGCCAGGTAAACCATTATGTCAAGAATATGTTTACTCAGGATTACTTTCTCCGTAAAGTCTATGTAAAGGGAGAAGTATCCAATTGTAAATATCATACCAGCGGGCATATCTATTTTTCCCTGAAGGATGAAACAGGTACATTAAGCTGTGTGATGTTTGCGGGGCATCGTCGTGGCCTTGCTTTTCGCATGAAGGACGGAGATAAGGTAGTTGTAGGTGGTGCTGTAGACGTATATGAGAGAGACGGGCGTTATCAGCTCTATGCGAAAGAAATCACACTGGAGGGCGCCGGTGCTCTCTATGAGCGGTATCTGGCACTGAAACAGGAGCTTGAGGATATGGGAATGTTTGCCCAGGAATATAAGCAGCCTATTCCTCATTTTATCCATACTCTTGGCGTGGTGACAGCACCTACCGGTGCGGCAGTACAGGATATCCGCAATATTGCAGGCAGAAGGAATCCGTATCTGCAGGTGATCCTCTACCCGGCACTTGTGCAGGGAGAAGGAGCGGCACAGAGTATTGTGAAGGGAATCCGGATGCTGGATGAAGCAGGGGTGGACGTGATCATCGTTGGCCGTGGAGGTGGCTCTATTGAAGATCTCTGGGCTTTTAACGAGGAGAGCGTGGCCCGTGCTATTTTTGAGTGCAGAACACCTGTGATTTCGGCAGTGGGACATGAGACGGATTTTACCATTGCGGATTTTGTGGCAGACTTACGGGCACCTACACCATCAGCTGCAGCAGAGCTGGCAGTAGATGATTTTCGCAGTGTCCTGGAGAATTTCCGTATGTACGGAGATCGTCTGCAGCGTGCCATGAACAGTAAGACAGCTCTTTTTTCTGCAAGACTTAAGTCCTATGAGACCAGATTTCAGTATCTGAGTCCGGAGTCCATGCTGCGGGAAAAACGCCAGTATGCATCAGATATGGAGGAACGTCTGCGTTCTTTCATGGAACAGAAGCTTACAGAGAAAAGACATGAACTGGCAATATGGATCCAGCGTTTTGAAGGGCTTTCCCCATTAAGAAAGTTAAATGGAGGATATGCCTTTGTGTCCGACGAAGGAGGACATGCAGTGACAGAGATCAGCCAGATAAAAAAGGGTGACAGGATTTCCATTGCAGTAACCGACGGAGTTATAGAAGCAGTTGCGGATCGCATCAGGAAGGAAGAGCGATAATGGCAGAGACAGAAGAAAAGAAAGAAGAGAGATCCATAGAAGAAACTTTTGGGGAGCTTGATCAGCTTGCCCGGAAGCTTGAGGATAAAGATACCCCTCTGGAAGAGTCTTTCCGTCTCTACAGACAGGGAATGGAGCTTCTTAAGGATCTGAACGGAAGACTGGACACTGTAGAAAAAAAGATGCTTCAGATGAATGAGGATGGGACATTTCGTGAATTTTAATGAAGAACTGAAAAAAAGAACAGAAGAAGCGGAACGCGTGATCCGGAAATATCTTCCGGAAGAATCCGGTTTTGCGAAAACCATGGCAGAGGCCATGAATTACAGTATGACGGCAGGCGGAAAGAGACTTCGCCCGATCCTGATCCGGGAAACCTATCGTCTGTTTGGAGGAGAGGGTGTGCTCTGTGAGCCCTTTATGGCGGCGATGGAGATGATCCATACACATTCGCTGATCCACGATGATCTTCCGGCATTGGATAATGATGATTACCGGAGGGGAAGGCTGACTACACATAAGGTATATGGAGAGGCCATGAGCGTTTTAAGCGGCGTGGCACTTTTAAACAGAGCCTATGAGGTGATGATTTCCGCTTTCGACCTGACTGAAGATAAAGAACGTGTGATAGCTGCCATGCGGATCATGGCAGATAAGACAGGCATTAACGGTATGCTTGGAGGACAGAGTGTGGATGTGGAGAATGACGGCAAACCTCTGGAACGTGAGATGCTGGATTATATTTACAAGAACAAGACCTCCGCACTGATCGAGGCTTCTATGATGACCGGCGCCGTGTTGGCAGGGGCATCGGAGGAAGAACTTGAAGTTGTGGAGCAGGCTGCAGAGAACATCGGGCTGGCTTTTCAGATCCAGGATGATATCCTTGATGTGACCAGTACCCAGGAGGAACTGGGAAAACCGATCCACAGTGATGAGAAGAACAATAAGGTTACCTATGTAAGCCTCATGGGAGCCCCGGCAGCAGCCGGCAAGGTTAAAGAACTTTCTGAACATGCGGTAGAGCTTTTAAACAGTCTTGACAGGAAGAACGAATTTCTGGATCTTCTTGTGGAAAGTCTTATCAGCCGCAGGAAATAGAAGGAATAAAGGAAGGATACGAATGATTCTGGAAAAAATTAAAAAGCCAAATGATATTCATAAAGTTTCATTGGAGGATTTTCCGCGCCTTGCCGAGGAAATCAGGAGCTTTTTGATCCAGAGTGTAAGTGAGACAGGCGGCCATCTGGCATCCAATCTGGGTGTGGTGGAGCTGACCCTTGCTCTGCATAATGTACTTGATTTTCCACAGGATAAACTGATCTGGGATGTGGGACATCAGGCTTATACGCATAAGATTCTTACAGGCAGGAAAGATGGCTTTAAGGATCTTCGTAAAGAGGGAGGCTTAAGTGGCTTCCCGAAGAGAAATGAAAGTGACTGTGATTCTTTTGATACCGGACATAGTTCCAATTCCATTTCCGCAGGACTTGGTTATGTCCGTGCCAGAGATCTGCGGGGAGAGAAACACCATGTGGTTTCTGTCATCGGAGATGGTGCGCTTACCGGCGGAATGGCATATGAAGCATTAAACAATGCAGCTGAGCTGAAGACGAATTTTATTATCATCATCAATGATAACAACATGTCCATTTCCAAGAATGTAGGAGGAATGTCCACCTATTTAAGTGCCCTGCGTACAGCGGAGACTTACACGGGAATGAAAATCGGCGTGACAAAAACGCTCAAAAAAATTCCACATGTTGGAACTGCCGTGGTGGATACGGTCCGCAAAACCAAGAGCAGTATTAAGCAGCTGATCATTCCCGGAATGCTTTTTGAAAATATGGGTCTGACTTATCTTGGACCGGTAGACGGCCATAATATGCGTCAGATGATGAAGCTTTTTAATGAGGCAAAAAGAGTGGAGGGACCGGTGGTTGTCCATGTCCTTACGGAAAAGGGCAGAGGTTATGGACCGGCATCTTCCCATCCGGAGCGTTTTCATGGAACCGGTCCTTTTGAGATCAAAAGCGGCAGACCTCTTGCAGAAAAAACAGCGCCCACATATACGGACTGTTTTTCCAGCGCAATATGTTCTGTGGCAGAGAAGAACCGGAAAGTAGTTGCCATTACGGCTGCCATGCCCGATGGGACCGGACTGAACCGGTTCCGGAAGAAATTCCCGGAGCGTTTTTTTGACGTGGGGATTGCGGAAGAGCATGCGGTAACCTTTGCGGCAGGGCTGGCTCTTGGAGGAATGATCCCGGTTTTTGCGGTCTATTCTTCGTTTTTGCAGAGAGGAATCGATCAGATCCTCCACGATGTATGCATGCAGAACCTTCTTGTGATCTTTGCTATTGACAGGGCAGGCTTTGTGGGGGCGGACGGAGAAACACATCATGGATGCTTTGACCTTTCCTATCTGTCTATGATTCCCAATATGACTGTTATGGCTCCCAAGAATGGGAAAGAACTAGAAGAGATGCTGAAATTTGCAGTAGAAGAGCTGGATGGTCCCTGTGCGATCCGTTATCCGAAGGGAACGGCATGTACAGATATGGAAGAGCATGATGAACCACTTAAGAGGGGCAGAAGCGAAGTGATCACTCCGGGCAGTGAGATCGCTGTTCTCGGTGTCGGAAGTATGGTTTCTGTCTGTCAGAAAGTCTGTAGGGAGATAAGAGATCACGGAATCGCAAGATCTACATTTGTCAATGTACGTTTTGTAAAGCCGCTGGATACCAGCCTTCTTGACCGGCTTTCACAGAACCACAGTCTTTTGGTCACTGTGGAGGAGAATGTAAAAAGCGGTGGATTCGGAGAACATGTATCTGCTTATATGGAGGCCTGTCATCCGGAAGTTAGAGTGCTTCCTCTGGCAATACCGGATCACTTTATTGAACACGGAACTGTGGACAGTCAGCGGATGAAAACTGGTTTGAATGTACAGGCAGTCCTGGATGCTGTAGAACAGAGCTGGGAAGATATTGGGAATAACAGAAAATAAAAGAGACAGCCTTTGCAGGGAAAAGGACTTGCAGGGCATTTTACAGCCCGGCACATAAAGAGCCGGGCTGTTGGAGGATAAGATGAAAAAAAGACTGGATATCATGATGGTGGAACAGGGACTTGCACCGTCAAGGGAAAAAGCAAAAGCTTATATCATGGCCGGGGAAGTATATGTCAATGGTCAGAAAGAGGACAAGGCAGGTTCTATGTTTGCGGAAACTGCCAAGCTGGAGGTAAGAGGAAAAACCCTTCCCTATGTCAGCAGAGGCGGACTGAAACTGGAGAAAGCCATGAAAAATTTCGGTGTAACGCTGAAAGATAAAGTATGTATGGATGTAGGAGCATCTACAGGTGGATTCACAGACTGTATGCTTCAGAACGGAGCGGTTAAAGTTTATTCTATTGATGTGGGATACGGCCAGCTGGACTGGAAACTCCGAAATGATCCAAGAGTTGTATGTATGGAAAAGACAAACATCCGTTATGTAGTACCGGAAGATCTGGAAGGACCGGCAGCATTTTCTTCGATAGATGTTTCTTTTATTTCCCTGACAAAAGTTCTTCTTCCTGTAAGAAATCTTCTCACAGAAGATGGAGAGATCGTATGTCTTATCAAACCGCAGTTTGAGGCAGGCAGAGAAAAAGTCGGAAAAAAAGGCGTTGTCCGTGATCCGAAAGTCCATGAGGAAGTCATTGAGAAGGTACGGGATTATGCCATGAGCATTTCCATGGAGCCCTGTCATCTTTCCTTTTCCCCGATCAAGGGACCGGAGGGAAATATTGAATATCTTCTTCACCTCAAAAAACATCCGGAAGGAACCGAAGTGCCTATGAGTCTTGAGGTATCCGTAGAGGATGTGGTAAAGGAAGCCCACGGTCAGCTGGACTGATGTTTGGAAAGGACTGAAGCAATATGGACAGATTTTATATAATTCCAAACAGTGCCAAGGATCCGGAACTGACATTTTCCAATATGATCATCGACTATCTGGAAGAACATGGTGCCAGGTGCCACGTGCAGAAGATCACCGAAAAAATGGAAGGACCGTATCATTATACAGATCCGGACGGAATCCCCGGGGATACACAGTGTATTATCGTACTGGGCGGAGACGGAACACTTCTGCAGGCTGCAAGGGACGTGGTACATCTGGATATCCCTCTTCTCGGAATCAATCTGGGAACTCTGGGATTTCTTGCAGAGGTGGACAAAAATTCCGTATATCCGGCGTTGGACAGACTTCTGACTGACGATTATGAGCTGGAAGAGCGGATGATGCTGGAGGGAAAGATCTATCGGGGAGAAGAACTGATCGGAAAAGATATCGCGTTAAACGATATTGTGATCGGAAGAGAGGGACATCTCCGTGTGATCCGTTTCAAGAATTATGTCAATGATTCATATATGAATTCCTACAATGCGGATGGAATCATCATCTCCACGCCAACCGGTTCTACCGGATACAGCCTGTCAGCAGGAGGCCCGGTAGTTTCTCCAAGTGCCAGTATGATGATCATGACACCCATTGCACCCCACACTATGAATACCCGAAGTATCATTCTTTCCGGGGAAGAGGCGGTTACAGTGGAGATCGGCGAGGGAAGACATAATACCATTGAGAAAGCGGTGGCATCTTTTGACGGGGATACCCAGATATCCATGGTCACCGGTGACCGGATCGTCATCCGGAAAGCCACAGTCAGGACAAAGATCCTCAAGCTGAATCATCTGAGCTTTGTGGAGGTTCTGAGACAGAAAATGAGTAACAGCTGATGCAGGAGGTTCAATTTTGAAAGTAGCAAGACATGAAAAAATTATCGAACTGATCCGTCAGTACGAGATCGATACACAGGAAGAACTTGCGGCAAGACTGAATGAGGCCGGTTTCAAGGTTACACAGGCTACCGTATCCAGAGATATCCGGGCTCTGAAGATGACAAAAGTTGCAGGCAGCAACGGAAAATCCAGATATGCGATCCTGGAAGAACATACACCGGATATGTTAAGTGATAAATATTCCAGAGTCCTGAAAGATGCAGTGATCTCCATGAATATCGGACAGAATATCGTAGTGGTAAAAACGATTCCCGGAATGGCCATGGCTGCAGCAGCAGCTCTTGATGCCATGAAATGGCCGGAGATTCTGGGGTGCATTGCCGGAGATGATGCCATCATGTGTGTGGTAAAAACTTCCGAGCAGGCGCCTGGAGTAGTACAGAAGCTTGGCGGGATCTTATCCCGTGGAAAATAAAATGACAGAATATGTAGACACTTTATACCAGAAAGGAAACCAATGTTAGTACATCTGCATGTAAAAAATCTTGCACTGATAGAGGAATCAGAGGTGGAATTCGGACCAGGCTTAAATATCTTAACTGGTGAGACCGGAGCCGGAAAATCCATTCTGTTAGGATCTATACAGCTCATCCTGGGTGGAAAAACTTCCAGAAGCATGATCCGCGAAAATGCTTCCTATGCCCTGGTAGAGCTGTTATTTCAGGTTGAAAACACGAAAGCCAGAGAGTCCCTTGCGGCGCTTGATATCTATCCGGAGGACGGACAGGTGCTGATGTCCCGTAAGATCATGGATGGCAGAAGTATCAACAAAATCAACGGAGAGACAAGCACAGTCAGCCAGATGAAAGCAGCAGCAGCCTGCCTTCTGGACATTCACGGACAGCATGAGCATCAGTCTCTTCTTTACGGGGACCGACAGCTGGCAATTCTGGATGTATACGGAAAAGAACGGATCCTTCCAGCCAGGGAGAAGGTACGGGAAGCGTACCGGGAGTATCGGAACTGCATGGATCAGCTGAAAGCACTGGATATGGATGAGGAACAGCGCAACCGGGAAAAAGCCTTTCTGGAATTTGAGATCAACGAGATCGAAGAAGCAGCTCTTGTTCCGGGCGAGGACGAAACGCTGGAAGACCGATACCGGAAATTGAGCAATGCCAGAAGGATCATGGAAACCGCACAGATGGTCCATGGGATGACCGGATATGAACAGGGCGCTGCGGACATGACCGGAAACGCTCTGAAAGAGTTTTCAAGAATTGTGGATTACGATAAGGAACTTGCGCCTTTGCAGGAAGCTCTTGGAGAGATCGATTCTCTTCTCAGTGACTTCTGCCGGGATCTGTCTTCTTATATGGACAGCCTCACTTTTGACGAAGAAACTTTTTTTGAAACAGAAAAACGTCTGGATCTGATCAACAGCCTGAAGGCAAAATACGGACAGACGATCCCGGAAATTTTGTCTTATCAGAAAGAACAGCAGGAAAAACTGGAAAAACTTCAAAAATTTGAAGAAAATTTCCAGTTTCTGAAAGAAAAACTTGTACAGTCAGAAAAGATTCTTGAAGAAGCTTCGCATGAACTTTCAGAAATCCGGAAAGAATACAGTAAACAGCTGGATGAAAAAATCATCGATGGATTGAAGGAGCTGAATTTTGCGGATGTGGATTTTTCTATCCGTTTTGACCGCAGGAAAAATTATACAGATAATGGTTATGATGCGGTAGAATATGAGATTTCCACAAACCCAGGTGAAAGCAGAAAACCGCTGGGGCAGATCGTATCCGGTGGTGAGCTTTCCAGGATCATGCTTGCCATCAAAGCGATCCTTGCAGATAAGGACCAGATCGATACGCTGATCTTCGATGAGATCGATACAGGAATCAGCGGCCGTACCGCGCAGAAAGTATCCGAAAAAATGGCAGTGATCGGACAGCACAGACAGGTGCTTTGTATCACCCATCTTCCGCAGATCGCGGCAATGGCAGATACCCATTTTGAGATTGAGAAACATGTGGAGGGAACAGAGACCATCACTCAGATCCATCCTCTTGAAGGAGAGGAATCCGTCCGAGAGCTTGCAAGACTCCTGGGCGGCGCAGAGATCACGCCGGCTGTTCTTGGAAATGCGAGAGAAATGAAGGAATTGGCACAGCAACAAAAAAATACAAGACTGAAATAAATCATACGTTACATACTAAGAGAGGACGGCCGAAAGGTCAGTCCTCTTTTTTAACCGAATGTGGATTGCGAATAGCCCCTTGTTAAAAAAATACAAAGGATGTGACGTATGATGAACAGAAAAAGGAAGTACCGCTATCTGATCCTGGCATTTCTTGCTCTGGATCTGATGCTGATGGGATGGCTGGGCTATCGGCTTCTGGATCGGAAGATTCCGGATCAGATCCTGGTAGATCATGAGAACAGCCGGGAGGTGGCAGGCCTTCTTGAGCGCCCTTTTGTCAGTTTTGATGATGCCATTACAGTCTCGGGGAAAGACAGCTATACTTTGCACTGCAGAGTTTTTGGAGTGATTCCTTTTAAGGATGTGAAAGTAAAACATACAACTGCAAAAGAAGTATACGTAAGCGGAGACGCAGTGGGCATCTATATGCAGACCAAAGGTGTCCTGATCATTGACACAGGTGAGATCCTCTCAGAAAGTGGTGAGACGGAAGAACCTGCCCGGGACATTGTAAAGCCGGGAGATTATATTGTGGCTTTTGATCAGAACAGGATCCAGTGCAAGCAGGATCTTATGGAGGATCTGGCTGCTCTTGACGGAGATTCTGTGATGTTGAAAGTCCGCAGGGGAAAAGAGACGATTCCTCTGTCTCTGACTCCGGTAAAAGATAAAGAAGGCAAATACAAACTGGGAATCTGGGTGCGGGATGATACACAGGGAATCGGAACGTTAACCTATGTGGATGAAGATGGAAGATTCGGCGCACTTGGTCATGGGATCAGCGATGTGGACACAGGTGAACTTTTAAGTATTGCAGACGGAAATCTTTATGATGCCCAGATTCTGGGAATCCGGAAAGGAGAAAAAGGAAATCCAGGAGAACTTTCCGGGCTGATCCGATACGACGCCGATAATATCCTGGGAGAAATTTCGGAAAACAGTAAAAATGGCATTTTTGGGATCATGGATGCCTGGCGGATGAAAAATCTGGATCTGAAAAAAATCCCCATAGGCTACAAACAGGATCTGAAAACCGGACCTGCGTCCATTCTCTGCTGTACAGATGGCGAAGTAAAAGAATATGCCGCAGAGATCACCAGGATCGATATGAACCATGAGGACTCCAACAAAAGCTTCGTGATCCGGATCACAGACAAAGAACTCCTGGAAAAAACCGGCGGGATCGTTCAGGGAATGTCCGGAAGCCCGGTGCTCCAGAATGGAAAACTCTTTGGTGCCGTGACTCATGTATTTGTGCAGGATTCTACCGGAGGGTATGGGATTTTTATAGAAAATATGACAGGTAATGCATAATCGGAAACTTTGGAAAGAGGCACAGAAAAACACGGAAAAATCCAGGAAAAGTGCCTCTTTTTTATATGGAAAAAAATGCCGGATACAGAAGGAAACGTCAGTATTTTAGTGAATTTTGTGATATAAAAGAGAAAAAATGTCGAAAAATATCGTACGAAAGTGAGGTAAAATAACTACTTTTATCTTGATTTTACCATAGGATTTCCACTATAATAATTTTGTCGCCAGCAAGGGGAAAGCGCAGGCAGCTAA
>OLRU01003293.1_pt1 | contig 10202 bp, 9 predicted proteins | sample 1672961 | NCBI WGS metagenome assembly OLRU01 (sample SAMEA3136741, study PRJEB25190) | human gut metagenome | biome: human gut; feature: human-associated habitat; material: faeces | place: Austria | collected 2013 | reverse complement strand
TTGAAGCCGCCTGCAAAAAAGTGCCGCGCCATGCGCCGGGGCCCTGCGGCCCCGGCCGCAGGCGCGGCGTTTGCCGTTTTTATTCCGGCGGCGTCATTCGCCGCTGGCCGGGGCCGATGCCGCAGCGCTGCCGGAGGCGCTTTCCGCCCCGGACGCCGCCGCCCCGCCCTGCTGGCGGTTCAAAAGCAGGGCCGCCGTTTCGAAGGCCTTTGCTATCTGCGGGTCGTTTTCCACCGTATAGGTGTAATAGCTGCGCTCTTCCTCCGCACTCAGGGGCACCTCTACGTCCGGCGCAACGCCGGTGCCGTCAAAGCTCTGGCCGTTGTGGTCCAGCAGCTTGCCCACCGTGAACGAAACGGCCGTGCCGTTCGTCATGGCGACGGGCTCGCAGGTGATGCTGCCCTTGCCCGCCGTGGTAACACCCACAAGGCGGCCCTTTTCAAAAATGCGGATGCTGTCGGCCAGAAGCTCGGCGCCCGCGGCGGTGTTCTTGTTCATCAGCACCACAATGGGCAACGCCACCTCTTTGTTGTCGGAGGTATCCAGCACCGTCACCTCGCCGCCCTTTTCCTGGCTGGCGATGGTGCCCACGGGGCACAGCATGTCAATGACGTCCATGGCCTCCGTCAGGCTGCCGCCGTCGTTGTCGCGCACGTCCAGCACAAGGCTGTCGATGGGCGTTTCCCTGCCCAGCATATCCTCCAGCGCGGCCTCCAGCTCTTTTTCCGTATTGGTGTTGAACGTGTAAATGCGCACATAGCCGCCTGTCTTTCCCTGCGGCACTGTGTACTCGATGCTGGGCATATCGTACTGGCGGCGCTGCAGCTCTGCCGTCTGCGTCTCGCCGGCCAGGTTCGTGCCCGTCACCGTAACGGTGGTACCCGTCTCGCCGCGCAAAAGGCTGTTCACCTGCGCAAGGGTCAGGCTTTTCACGTCGGTATCGCCTATTTTGGTTATCATCCAGTTCTTTTCAAACCCGGCCTGCTGGGCGGGGCTGTCGGTGTAGACGCGCACCACGCGCGCGCTGCCCGTAGCGGAGTCCTTCACCACGTCCACGCCCACGCCCACCACCTTGCCGGACTGGATGCCCTTGTACTCGGTGTACTGCGCGGCTGTATAGTACAGGGCGTTCGCATCGCCGATGCCCGCCATATAGCCCGCGCCCATCATGTCATACAGGGTGGTGTCGTTTATCTCGCCGTAATAGTTGGCGCGCACGGCCTTGTCTATCTCGGCAATGTTGTTGTACATCACCTGCTTTTGCCGCACGCTGGATACCGTAGAGTTGAATATCTGTGTGGACAAAATCATGGTGACGACGAACGTGACGGTCATGGCAAGGATGGCAATGGCCACCGCCAGGTTCACCGTTATCTTTTTGTTCATAAACTCATCCTTTCCCCAAAAGGGCGGGCGTTCAGCCTCCGTTCAGATACGGCCAGGCCGACACGGGCGTGCCGTTCACATTCACCTCAAAGTGCAGGTGGTTGCCCGTAGAGTTGCCGGTAGAGCCCACATACCCGATGAGCTGGCCCTGCGTGACGAACACGCCGTCCGTGATGCCCTCCGCCCGGGCGGACATGTGCCCGTAGATGGTGACAAGGCTGGGCGAATGGCTTATCTTCACGCAGGTGCCGTAGCTCCAGTGCGCCGTGGTAGACACAACGCCGTCCGCCGCCGCATAGATGGGCGTGCCCGCAGGGGCGGGTACGTCCATGCCGCGGTGCACGTCCTTTACACCGTATATCCAGCGCACGGTGCCGAAATCGCTGGAAAGCGTGGTGTAGCCCGGAATAGGCCACTGGAACTGGCCCTTACCGTCGCCCAGCACATAGCTGTTGCCCGTGCTGGAGCCCGCCCACGCGGCCCACTCCTTCTGGGCCTGCTTGAACTGCGCCTGCAGCTCGGCGTCCGCTTCCTCGAACACCTGCTGCTGGGCCTGCTCGGCCGTGATAGTTTCGTCGGCCCTCTGGATAGTCTGCTGGTAAGATTCCTTCGTGCTCTCCAGCTCGGCCTGCTGGGCGTTCAGCTCGTCCAGCGCGGCGTTTATCTCCTCGCGCTGGCTTTCCAGCTTCTGCTGCTTTTCATGCATTTCGGTGATGAGCTGGTTGTCGCTGACGGCTATCTGCTGCAGGTTTTCGGCAAAGCGCATGGCGTCACTGATGTCGTCGATGCCCAGCAGAATGGAAAGGTTGCTGGAAGAGCGCATCTCGTACATGCCGCGCAGGCGCTCCTCAAAGGCCTCCCTTGCAGCCTCCAGCTCTTCCGCAGCCTGGGCAATGGCCAAATTTTTCTTTTCAAGGTCGCTTTTGCGCACCTCGATGTCCTCCTGAAGGGCGGCAAGCTGCGCGCTCAACGTGTTGGAAAGCTGCTGGTAATACAGCTTTGTCTGCTGCGCATTTTTCTCGCTTGCCTCGCTGTCCTTGATCTGCTCGTGCAGGGCGGATATCTCTTTGCGCAGGCGCTCTACCTTTTCAGCGGGCGTCTCGTCGTCTGCAAAGGCGCGCGAAAGCGCGGGCAGCACCAGTGTTGCCAGCATCAAAAGCGCCAGCACGGCGCACACAGCGCGCACCAGTTTTTTCTGTCTTGCCATGGTAGGTTCCCTTTCGTTACACTTTCAGATGCTTGCGGATGCTGAAGGCGCACCCGGCAGAGCCGATGAACATGCCGAACAGAATGAAAATGCCGGCCAGCGGCAGGATGACCACATGGAACGGGTACAGGCACTGGGTGAATTCATCCAGCCACATGGCGCCGGGCTGCGCCAGCGCCTTCAGGGCGGCAAAATACGCCCCGCCCACCAGCACGGTGGAGATAAGGCCGGCCAGCGCGCCCACCGTCATGCCCTCCACAAAGAACGGCATGCGGATGAAGGCGTTAGTGGCCCCCACGAATTTCATAATGTTAATCTCCTTGCGGCGGGCGAACACCGTCAGGCGGATGGTGTTTGAAATGATAACCACGCTCACGATGCCCAGCACGGCCACAAGGCCCCAGCCCGCCACGTTCACCACACGGCGCATCTGCACCAGAATGTCGCCCAGCTCTGTGGGCGAATTGATGCGGTAGAACATGTCGCCGCCCACCTGCTGAATGGCGGCCACGGTATCGTCCAGCAGGGCGATGTCCGTTACATAGATGCGGAACGAGGCGGGCAGCGGGTTCGCCTCGTTGCCTTCGCCCTCGTAATCCTGCAAAACGTCGGCGTATTCGCCCATTTCCTCTTTCATATCCTCCACGGCCTGCGCCTTGGAGATAAACTCGCACGAGGCCACGTTTGCAAGCTGCGGCAGCTGCCCGCGCCAGGAATCTATCTGTTCGTCGGTGGCTTCGTCGGAGATGAACACTTCTATCATGTCCTTGTCGCCAAGGCTCTGCACAAAGTTGCTGACGCTGACGCTGAGGATGCCCGCGATGCCGGTGATGACAAGGCAGGCTGTCAAAACGCCAAGCGAGGCCACCGTCATCAGGCGGTTGGCCACCATGTTGTGCCAGCCCTGCTTGACAAGGTATTTGAAGCTGGACCAGTTCATACGCGCGCCCCCCTTACCCTTGCAAGGCCGTCGTCTATCACTTCGCCGTGGTCGATGACAATCATGCGCTTATGGAAGCGCTGGGCCAGGTCCCGCTCGTGCGTCACCACCACAATGGTGGTGCCCACACTGTTGATAGCCTGCAGAAGCTCCATAATTTCCACACTCAGCTCCGGGTCTATGTTGCCGGTGGGCTCGTCCGCAATAATGATAGGCGGCGAGTGCACCAGTGCGCGCGCCAGCGCAATGCGCTGCTGCTCGCCGCCGGAAAGCTCCTGCGGCAGGCTGTGGGCCTTGCCCGCAAGGCCCACCAGGTTCAGCACATAGGGCACGCGGCGCTTGATCTGCCGCTCGGGGATATTGGTGACGCGCATGGCAAAGGCCACATTTTCATATGCCGTCATGGTGGGGATAAGGCGGAAATCCTGAAACACGACGCCGAGGCCGCGGCGAAGGTACGGGATGTCGCGCTGGCGGATGGTGGAAAGGTCGTTCCTGTTCACCAGCACGCGGCCCTCTGTGGCCACCTCTTCCCGCAGGATCAGCTTCAGAAACGTGCTTTTGCCCGCGCCGGAATGCCCCAGCACAAACACGAACTCGCCCTTGCGGATGTGCAGGTTCACATCGTGCAGGGCTGTGATGTCGGGGCCGTCGCCCGTGCTCTCATACACTTTTGTGACATGTTCGAATCGGATCATGCAACCAGTCTCCTATGTAATGTGGGCAAAAGCCCCTGCCATAAAAGCACGGCCCGGCCTTTGGCCGCGCCGTATGCTTTTTTCTGTGCGGGCGGCCCCGAAAGGGCCGCACGGTCAATATTTCGCGGGGTTCGATGAAAGGTACTTTTTCACCATCAGCGCCACCTTGAACACGATGGCGTCGTCAAATTCGCGCAAATCCAGCCCGGTAAGCTTTTTAATCTTCTCCAGGCGGTACACCAGCGTATTGCGGTGTACAAACAGGCCGCGGCTGGTTTCAGAAACGTTCAGGTTGTTTTCAAAGAAGCGTTGGATGGTGAACAGCGTCTCGGCATCCAGGCTTTCGATGCCGCCCTGCTTGAACACCTCCTTGAGGAACATCTCGCACAGCGTGGTGGGAAGCTGGTAGATAAGGCGCGCAATGCCAAGGTTGTCGTAGCTGATGATGGACTGCTCGGTGTCGAACACCTTGCCCACCTCCATGGCAATCTGCGCCTCCTTGAAGCTGGTGGCAAGGTCTTTCACGTTGGCAATGGGCGTGCCGATACCCACCACGGCCTTGATATAGTGCTCGCCCGAAAGCGTGTCTACAATGGAAAGCGCCAGCTTCTCGATGTCGTGCTGGTCGATGCCGCGCTTTATCTCTTTCACCAGCACGGTGTCGTTCTCGGAAATGTTGAATACAAAATCCTTCTGCTTGTCGGGGAACAGGCCGGACACCACATCGTACGCAGAAATATCCGTGCCCGATGTGACGCGGATAAGCAGCACCACGCGGGAAACGTCGGTGGCGAAGTGCAGCTCGCGCGCCTTGGCGTAAATATCGCCCGGCAGGATATTGTCCAGCACCACGTTCTTGATGAAATTCGCCTTGTCGAACTTCTCGTCATGGTACTGCTTGATGTTCTGCAGGCTGATGGCAAGAAGCGCCGCATAACGCCCCGCCGCTTCGTCCGTGCCCTCCACCAGCACAGCGTAGTCGTTGCGTTTGTTGGCAGTGAACAGATGATAGGTGAAGCCGTCGCGCACGAAGCTGTCACCCGCGGCCAGCCGCTCGGATGCAACGCCGTCGCGCACCTCTCCAATGCGGTTGAGGTCTGTGCACGAGATAATGGTGCCCGTCTCGTCCACAACGCCTGCCATGCGGTCGATGGCATCCTTCATCTGATAAATCACGCCCTGAAACACTCTGTTCGCCATAGATAACCCTTTTCCCTTCTGCATGCGGCGGCACGCAAAAAGCCGCACCGCTGTCTGCCATTGTGAAATTCAACAATCCAGGTTCGCTGTACTCTCTATTTTACACAATGATTCTGGCTTTTGCAACATATTTACACAAAAATTAATTGCGATTATTGTGTAATTTGGAAAAAGGCATCCAAAATGGCATTTTGCCCCCTCTTTGGAAGCCTATTGTACAGGACAGATGTGAAAATTTTTTGTCTGTTTCATGAACGTTTGCCCTGCAAAAGCGCAAGCTCCTGCGCAGTGAGCTCGCGCCAGCCGCCGGGGCCAAGGGTGCCGTCCAGCAAAACGCCGCCGATGGCCGTGCGCCGCAGCTCGCGCACGCCCGCGCCGTACACGCCGAACATGCGCTTTATCTGGTGGTATACCCCCTGGCGCAGCACCACCTCGGCGCTGCACGGGCCCTGTGCGCCCGGCCGCGCCAGCGCGGGCAGCATGCGGCTGCCGTCCGCCAGGCACACGCCCGCCTCAAAGCCGAAAATCATTTCCTGCGTGAGAGGGGTATCCAGCAGAACGCTGTAAACTTTTTCCACATGGCGCCCCGGCGCCAGAATATCGTGCGCAAAGGGGCCGTCATCCGTCAGCAGAACAAAGCCGGTGCTGGTTTTATCCAGCCTGCCTGCGGGGAACAGGCTGCGGCGGGGGTATTCGCCGCGCACAAGGTCTACCACGGTGGTGTCGCGCTCATCTTCGGCGGCGCTCACCACACCCTTGGGCTTGTCCAGCATGATATACACGAACTCTTTCGCGCACAGAAGCCGCCCCGCGTGCGAGACGGCGGCGCCCTCCGGCACGCGCGCATCCGGCGCGCGGCACACGGCTCCGTCCATCCAAATCTGCCCTGCGTGGATGGCCGCGCGCGCCTCGCTGCGGCTCAGCCCCAGCGCCTTTGCGGTAAATTTATCCAGCCGCACGGCTGCTCCCTCCTTTTTCTGCCCGGCTTGCGGGGCAGCCCCCGTGCAGGTGCCGGGCCGCATCACGCCCATCCGCCGGACCTTTCCTTTACCCCGCAGCCCGCGTCGGCCGAAGGCAGGGCACCTGCCTTTCCGGGCCTGTGCCGCGCCCGCGGGTTTGTATGCTTCAGGCGAGGCATGGCATCCGTTCACCATGCCTTTCCTTTGCCCTAAGGCCCGCGCCTGCCGAAGGCAGGGCATCCTCCCCCGCCGGGCCCATGCCGCGCCTGCTGGCTACGTCCGTCAAACGGAGACATTATACCACATAACGCGAAAAAGGGGAACCGCCGCCTCCGGCGCGCTTCACAGCCCCTGCCTGCACCTTTTTCAGATGCGGACACGGCCCTATATTGATGGCACCTGCACGTGCCGCGGAGCACACCTCTGCCCATTCTCTTTTATTTTCTTTCCCTTCCATACCCCCTGTCAGGGGCTCCTCCTGTCCCCGCCGCTTCTCTCTGTAAAATGCTTCCCCGCCGTATTTGGGGGCAGGCGTCAGGCTTATCTGAGCTGCACACCCCGCGGCAGGGAAAGGGCCTATTGAATATGATTTTCCCTCTTCCTTTTGAGAGGCCCGCAGGCCCGCCTTGCTTCAAGCGCGTTGGACGGCGCAGTGCGGGCTTGGCACCTTCCGCGCGCATACGGCAAAACCTCGCAGCAAAGGGTTCACGCCATATATCTGAATGGTCCCTGTGCTTTTCCGGCTGCGCCTTTGTTCCTCCGCCGGGCTTTTCCGGGCCTTCCGGCTTCGGCACAAGCCGCTCCCCGGCGGCTGGTTTCCAGCATACAAAATGGGCGCCCGGCAGGCGCCCGTTCTGTTTTTTGGGCTTTAGCGAAATGTCCCCGGCTGTGCCGGGGAGAGTAAAAGGGCTTTCGCCGTCAGTGCCGGGCGAAGCAAGATGGGGTATTCAATACCAAAAGGATGCAGCACGCAGCGGGGAACCCCGTTTACGGGAGGCGGGGAAAGTGATGCAAGGGAGAGAGAATTCAGCGCCTCCTGAGAGGCTTGCCGGGCAGTATGCCTTTCCAAAGCTTACGCAAGCCTCAGGCTTTGCCGGGGGGCCGACTGCGCGCCCGGGCGCGCAGGGCAAAATGAGTGTATCCCCGCACGGTGCCGTCTTTTTCAAAAAGGGTAGGGGCTAGGGGCGGAGCTGTTTTGAGGCAGAGGCCCCTTTTAGGCACGCCGCCGCAAAAAGCCACCGGCTTTGGCTGGCAGCTTTGGCGCCCGACGCACACAAAAGGCCCGGCAAGCCTGACGCCGGGCCTTTTTGCACATCATTCATCCCAAACTGCCCGGCCAAAGCCGCGCAGTACCCCGGAAGCGGCAGTTTCTGATGCAGAGCGTGGAAGCCTTCCGCAGGCCTCTTTTGTGGCTATCAATAAAGTCTGAAAAAGCCGTGCGCAAAAATCACCTTTCAGGGGCAATGCTTTCTTGCGGCAATGCGCCGCCTGCTGGGGAGAGTAAAAAGCATTCCCTCCAGGCATCAGGCGAAGCGGGAGGAAAATAGTCAAAAGCTTCTCGCAACGCAAGGCCTGGCTTCGCACACAAAGCAGCCGTCTGCGGGCCGTGAGATAAGCGATGCGATGCAATTGACGTTTTTCCATACCTCTTGCAGGGCCTGCCGGTATGATGCCCAGCCATGGCTTGCTCAGGCCTCCGGTTTTCCGGAGGCCTGATTTTTGCTTTCTTCCGGTGCAGGCTCACTCCGTGGGCCATGCGCCGGCGTCCTGTGCCAGCACGTCGGCGGCCTGCTGCTCTTCAGGCTGCCCGGCTGTCACCTCGCTGGCCGGCTGCTGGGTATCGGTGTTCACCTGGCTGGCGGGTTGCTGGGTATCAGCCCCGGCGCTGGCCGCAGGCGGCGCGCTCTGTGACGTACTGCCCGCACCGAAACCGGCCGCCGCGGCCTTTTCCTGGTCTGTCAGTGCCGTACCGCTTTGGATAGGCGCCAGCGGCTTTACCTCTCCGGACGGTTTTTCCAGCAGGTAGGCGCCTTTGGGCTCGTTTTTATATACCAGCACCACAGCGTATGTCTTTTTCGCGTCGTCACACATTGCGGGCACAGGCACCGTCCATTTGTCCACCTGCTTGCCCTTACACTTCTCAAGGCTCAGCCCGCTTTGCTGCACCACGGCGTGAAAAGCCTCAAAGCTTTCATCCCACTTGCGGGGCACCTTCACGGCCATCACCTCGGCGCTGGTGGGGTCCACCTCCACGCCGTAGCCTGCCAGAAAGGCGGTGAGGTCCTGCGAGCCGGTTATCTGCTGGGTAAGGCCGGCCGCCGCGTTTGCAGGCGTGCTTTGTGCCCTGTTCCACGCAATGCCCGCGGCCGCCGCCCCTACAATGGCTGCACCGCACAGGCACACCGCAGCCAGACGGCGCAGGCCGCCTTTTCGGAATGTGAATACGAACATGGTATGATTTCCCCTTTCCCCTGTTGCGCCTTGGCGCGGCGTTCCGTGCCGGGCATTTTTGTTAATACCTATGAGTGGGCGGGCCGGTTTATACATGCCCTGATGGAAAAATGCACGCGCAGGGCAGCGCGCACTTGCAATGGCCCCGCACAGCTTTTATAATGAGGAGGTGTCCCCGCGCTTTTCGCGCTGGGGCAGGAAAGCCGAACGCGGGCGGCCGCCCGCGGCAGGGCAAAGGAGGGATGCCGCATGGTCTTATGTGTGGATGCAGGCAATACAAACATCGTGCTGGGCGGGTACGAGGGGCAGACGCTGGCCTTTCTCTCCCGCATCGCCACACAGCCCGCGCTGGAGGCAGACCAGTATGCGCTTCAGCTTGAGGGGGTGCTGGCCCTGCACGGCGCGGCAAGGCCGCAAGGGGCTATTCTCTCCAGCGTAGTGCCGCCTGTGACGGGCGCGCTGCGCGGCGCGCTGCATCTTTTATGCGGCGCACAGCCGCTGGTGCTGAGCCGCGCGCTGTGCCCCCGGCTGCCCATTCTGATTGATAACCCGGACGAGCTGGGGGCCGACCTGCTGGCCGGGGCCATTGCCGCGCGTGCGCGCTGCCGCATGCCCGCCGTCGTCATCGACATGGGCACGGCCACCAAGCTGACGGCGCTGGACGCTGCGGGCGCCGTGCAGGGCGTGAGCATCCTGCCCGGCATGATGGTGAGCCTGAATGCACTTATCTCCGGCGCAAGCCAGCTCTCTGCGGTTGCCACACAGGCCCCGGCCCACGCCATTGGAAAAAACACGGCTGAAAGCATCCAAAGCGGCATCGTGCTGGGCACGGCAGACCTGCTGGACGGCATGCTGGCCCGCTTCGAGGCAGAGCTGGGCGGCCCGGCGGACGTGGTGGCCACAGGCGGCCTGGCAGGGCTGGTAGTGCCGCACTGCCGGCGCAGCATCCCCGTGGTGCCGCACCTGCTGCTGGACGGCCTGTATGAAGTGTACCGCAGGCACACGGGGCTGAGCGGCGCAAAAATCTCTGAGTAAAAAGCTGCTCTCCCTTTGGCGCCGGAAGGCCTCCCCTGAAACGGAAAGCCGGGCCGCAAAGGCTGGGAAACGCCTCCGGCCGCCTCCGTGGCGGGGCCTGCACGCGCCCCCGGCGGGCGCGCCGCTTTGGACAACGCAGGCCGCTCCGCTTGCCGCTTAAAGCGAAAGCTTTTTGCAGGGCGCCATCTGGCGGCACAGCCGGCGGTTTTACAGTCAGGCCCCCGGCAAAGCCGGGGGCTTGCGTAAGCCCTGAATGGGCATCGTACCGGCAAGCCTCTCAGGAGGCATTGAAAAAATCCGCCGCCTGCATCACTTGCCCTGCGGCC
>OLRU01003281.1_pt1 | contig 10234 bp, 6 predicted proteins | sample 1672961 | NCBI WGS metagenome assembly OLRU01 (sample SAMEA3136741, study PRJEB25190) | human gut metagenome | biome: human gut; feature: human-associated habitat; material: faeces | place: Austria | collected 2013 | reverse complement strand
GTAACAGTAAATATTGCTCCGTACCTGCAAGCGTATCAGAACACTTCACTTCACCACCTAAACAATATACAGATGCAACCCTGCTATCAGCTATGGAAACAACCGGAAATACAGACTATGTCGAAGATAGCGATGTTGAGAAAAAAGGACTCGGTACTCCGGCAACCCGTGCAGGAATAATTGAAAATCTTGTCAAGCGACAGTACATAAAGCGTGAGGGCAAGAAAATTTTGCCGACCGAAAAAGGCATTCAGCTCATAGACTGTGTTCCCGATGATGTCAAATCTCCGAAAATGACGGCTGTATGGGAAACCGCTTTGCAACACATTGAAAAAGGTGCTGCAAGTGCCGATGAATTTATGAATCAAATTGAGGATTCAGTTAAATATCTTGTTGACACATACAGCACTATTGATAGCAGTAAACATTTTACTCGTTGGGAATGCGTAGGCATTTGCCCTGTATGCGGTAAAAAAGTTTTATCTTATCCAAAATCGTATTCTTGCGAAAGCAAAGAGTGTAATTTTGTCATATGGAAAAATATATGCGGTAAGAACCTTTCATCGGCACAGGCTGTAAAGCTCCTTGCCAAAGGCAAAACCGATACAATCAAAGGCTTTAAGTCCAAATCAGGCAAATCCTTTGATGCAACTATTAAACTTAACTCAGATTATAAAACAGAGTTTGTATTTTCTTCAAGCTCTTCAAAGTCTAAAAAATCTTACAGGAAGTAAATTATGGAACGAGAACGCTCAAGACAGGAACAGACTGCCGAAACAGATAAGCTATATCACGAAATAGCAGAAGTTCTTAATATATCCATCTCTCAGCTTGAGCAGTACCCATCCGATATGAAACAGATCCTTTGTCAGGCTTACATCAACAATTGTGAGCTTGGCAAGGATGATGTTGCCGAAGCTCTGAACGGTATAGTCAATCTTGATGTTGATGAGGTGGGTATCAAAGAGGTTGAAAAGCAACAGGACAATACTGCCGTTGATAATGAGTTACGGCAAACCGAAGTCACGGAACGAAAAAACAAACGGTCATACTTATTGAGCAGAAATCAAATTCTTCAAAATGCACGAACAATTGCCGACTCCGATAAATCAAAACAATATGACCGTCAGCAGCCGGAAAACATAACAAGGAATAATAACAGTTAGGTGGATTATGAACAAATTTATACATACAACAATTAAGCTCTCCTTTTTGTCTGTCATAATATCTATGACAGCGTTACTCAATACAGCACCCATAGCAGGTGCAACAACACAGACTGCTCATAATGGGCAGTCTGTTGTTGATAACAGACTTATAAATCCCGAAATAGGAATACATATAACCGTAGATGATGTAAGCAAAGATTATTATGTGCCTATGGGGACAGTTAGCAATGTACTAAATTATCTTAATATATCACTCTCGGATGATGATATATTAAATGCTGATTTATCAGACACGGTCTATCTCGGTCAAGAGATTAAAATTGACCGTGTTAATTATGCTTGCTATCCGATATACAAATCTATCCCATACAAAACTGTTGAACAGGAGTCGGACAAACTTTTTGTCGGACAAACCAAAATGCTCCAAAAAGGCAAACCGGGAAGTACAGAGTATATATATAAAGATAAGTATGTAAACGGCGAAATTATATCACATAAATGTATTAAGCAACAAGTATTGACATATCCAACAGATAAGATTATAGTTAAAGGTAACAGGAATATTGATATTATCAATAAATCTTATAATAACAAGACAAGTTATCTTGTCAAAACAAAATATGATAACAAAGACTTTAAATTACCTATGGTAAAGCTGTCGGATAAGGACAGGGATATGCTTGAACGAATTGTTACGGGCGAATTTGGCGGCAGTTATGTAGGCTCTTGCCTTATTGCTCAGTCAATCAAGTGTGCCATAGTGTATGACGGCTATACTTCCGTATCGGCTGTAATTAAAGGTATGGGATATGTCGGCTCAACTGCCAACCGTTCGCAGAACGCAGTTAATGCTGTCAAATACATATTCGATGATAACAACCTTGCGGTCAGGCACAGGCTGTTTTATATGTGTACAAAGGATTATTATGACAGCACACCCGATAATTTTCATTCAACACAGAACTTCATACTACAATATGAGAATGTACTGTTTTTTGACCGTTGGTAATTTTTTTAAAAAAGCAAAAACTTATGCTTGACAGTAGTGCTATACTGATGTATAATATAATTGAAAGGAAAACCAAAACCTTTTAACTTACAAAAAGGAGAGTAACAAATGAGAAAGGTCAGAAAATTTGCAATTGCAGCAATCGCCGTATTGCTAATAGCTTTACAAACATTCTGCGTATCGGCAGCGTACAAAAAAGCATATGAATGTACCAAAGACGAGCTGTATAACGAAGCGTGGTATTATTTCGAACTGCGAAACATCAATTACAGTGAGTCCGAAATGCCTGAACCTATTGCCCTGTATGCTTCAATGTCAAGATATTATCTTGGTGTTTTTTTAGATGACTATACTTCTGAAAACAAAGATGTAACAGTCAGTAATGTTGCCAATCTTTTTTATGAGTATATGAAAGAAAAGACAGCTGATGTTGATACGCTTGATGTTGATGACAACGGTCAGCTTTATGAGTTGCTAACAGACGGCACAAAGCTTATATGGACTTATGATGCGAGTTCGGACAAGTTTATCAGATATGATGATAACGGTAAAATTGCAGAATCATATGACCGTTATCACCCTGAAGGAGAAACTGACAGCAGCAATACAGATTCATCCGACACACAATCATCAGAATCCGAGAACAGTCACAATCAGGCAGTAGCAAATTCAAAATCTGATGTTGACGGAAGCAAAGTTGAAGCTATCGCAGAAACACAGCCGACAACGGCAGAAGCCGAAGCTACAGCAGATGACAACGGAATGAGTACAGGACAGATAGTTGTGTTGTCAATTATCGGAGGTCTGATTGTCATCGGAGGCGGAACGGTCGGTGTTATGGCTGTAAAAAAGAAGAAGAAATAACAAAATTTTTTTAAGGAGGATTATCAATGAAAAAGGCATTATTATCAGTAGCTATGGCGGCAGTAATTTCTCTGTCGGCAACAGCAGTATCATCTACGGTTGTCGGAGCAGTCAGCTCTAATCTTGCAACTCCGAAGATTACCAAAGCCGAGAGCGTAGACGGCGGTGTAAAAATCAGTTGGAACAAATCAAACGGTGCAGAAAAGTACAGAGTTTACTACAAAGGCAGTAAAGGCTGGACAAGAATGGTCGATACAACTTCAACCTCATATATTGATAAGGATGTTTCATCAGGCAAAAATTACACCTACACGGTAAGGTGCATCAACTCATCTGCAACTAAGTTCACAAGCGGATATGATTCAAAGGGCAAATCCGTAAAATATATTTCAGCTCCGAAGATTACCAAAGCCGAGAGCGTAGACGGCGGTGTAAAAATCAGTTGGAACAAATCAAACGGTGCAGAAAAGTACAGAGTTTACTACAAAGGCAGTAAAGGCTGGACAAGAATGGTCGATACAACTTCAACCTCATATATTGATAAGGATGTTTCATCAGGCAAAAATTACACCTACACGGTAAGGTGCATCAACTCATCTGCAACTAAGTTCACAAGCGGATATGATTCAAAGGGCAAATCCGTAAAATATATTTCAGCTCCTGCGGAGCATACTCATAGTTGGCAGAAAATTACCAAAGAAACACAAGTAAAGGTTGTGGATAAGGAAGCCTATACCTACGAAGAACCGATTTATGAAAAACAAAAAAGAGCAATTTGCAATGATTGTGGAGCTGATATAAGCGACAATCTTGACCACATTTTTGATGAAATGAAAAATAATAGTTCTGCAAAAGGCAGTTATAGTGTTAAAACTGTCAATGTTCAAGTCGGCACAAAAACTATAACTGTACCCGAAAAATCGCACTATGAAACTATAACCGAAGTAGTCGGCAGAAAGTGTACGGTTTGCGGTAAAGTTGAAATGTTTTCCGAAGAGCATACTCATAGTTGGCAGAAAATTACCAAAGAAACACAAGTAAAGGTTGTGGATAAGGAAGCCTATACCTACGAAGAACCGATTTACGAGAAACAGGGTAGGTATATTTGCAAGGTATGTGGAGCAGATATAACCGAAAACACAACCGCACACAATAAACAGCACGCACTTAACGGGGAGCCTGTAAGCTATAAAACTGTAAGCGTAGAGGTTCAGGTCGGCACAAAGACTGTAACTGTACCTGAAAAGTTTCACTATGAAACCAAAACCGAAGTAGTCGGCAGAAAGTGTACAGTTTGCGGTAAAGTTGAGTATAATTGATTTTAACGAGAGGTGAACAATATGAAAAAAATACTGTTATTCCCCTTAAAACTAATATTTCTGATTATTGCTTACCTATTAAAAGGCATACTTTACATATTAGCCTACATATTAACCTTCATTGCCGATTTTTGCGGAGTCATTCATTTGATAGTTGGTTTTTTCACTACAATATTTGCTATCTGCGGAACTATAGTTGTTGTGGGATGGATACAGCAAGGCTCATTTCAATTACTTGAAGGCTGCGTTGTAATCGGCATATTATGGCTGTTTGCTATGGGATTTAACATTCTGTTTAATTTGGGCGATTCAATTGCAGACTTCTTAGAAAATATCGGTGACAATTTGAGCGATTTCGCACTTGATTTTTTCTGTTTATAAAATTAGAAACCTTAATGTGTAAAGGGGCGGTTTTTCCGTCCCTTTATTTTTTGTAAAATTACATAACAAATTTCAGACAGAGCTACGGCTCTGTTTTTTTATGCTCTTTTTATGCTCCTGAACGGAGTATTTTTTCTTTTTGAGAATAATTTTAAAGAAATTTCAAAAAAAATTTAAAAATTTTAAAATTTTTTTCATTTTTGGGGGTGCGAAAACCCGATTTTTACGGAATATATATGAGAAGGTTTTTATTTTTAAAAAACTTTTAAAATTTTTTGATTTTTAGGGTGACAAACCGCAAATTTTGCGGAATATATATAGAGACCTTTTTTTAGGAGGAAGTTATGAAAATAAAAAAGAAGATTATTTCGGGCTTACTTACTGCCACTACTCTTGTGAGCCTTTGTGCCTTTAGTGCAGGAGCAGTAAGCACAGACAAAAAGTTTTCAGTCGAAGATGCAACGCTTATTCAGAAGAATGTTGTAGGTATGACAACATTTGATGAAAAACAAATTAAGTTGTATGACCTTAATAAAGACGGTGTGATTACCGTTGTTGATTCAACACTTGTACAGAAGATTATCGTAGGTCTGATTAAAGGGCCAACAGAAGAACAACCGACAACAGCAGAATCAACAACAGAGCCTACAACAGAGCCTACAACGGAAGCAGTTACAGAACCTACAACTGTTCCAAAGCCTACTACTATACCTAAAAGTGTAAAACTTGACAAGTCAAGTATCACACTTGGCACAACTGAAACCTACACATTAAAAACTACGGTTGAAAACGGAACGCTGTCACAGGTGTCGTTTACAACTGACAACAGTAAGGTTGCAGGTATTGACAATAACGGCAAAATAACTGCTGTCGGTGTCGGCACGTCAAAGATTACAGCCAAAACATATAACGGCAAGACTGCAAGCTGTACCGTAACAGTCAAAAAACTTGCTGACAGTATCACACTTAATAAAACAAGTATTACTTTAGGTGTTGGTGAAAAATATGACTTGAACAGCAGTATTCCGAACAATACAGCAGCCTACTACAGACTTTATTACTCGAATAACACCGCAATTGCTCCCGTCCAAAAGGCAGGCGGTCTTGTTACTGCAAAAACAGCCGGCACTACTACGATAAGATGTAAGCTCAACAATGGAAAAGAAGCTACTTGTAAGGTAACAGTCAAATCTGCACCTTCAAGAGTAACTGTTTCTGATAAATCTGCAACCCTTAAAGTCGGACAGAGTAAAACGCTTAAAGCTACGCTCAACAATAACGCATACAGTTATCGCAGTACTTGGACAAGCAGTAATACATATGTCGCAACGGTTAATTCAACCGGAAAAATCTCCGCTAAATCTCAAGGAACAACAACAATCACATACAAAACCTACAACGGAAAAACCGCATCGTGCAAGCTGACTGTTTCGGGAAGTGCTGCAAAGTGTATTGATGTATCAACTTGGCAAGGCTCAATAGATTTTAAAAAGGTAAAATCAGCCGGTTATGACTATGTGATTATCCGTGCAGGCTACGGTAAAGAAAAAAGCCAAAAAGACAATATGTTTGAAACAAACTACAAAAACGCAAAATCCGCCGGTCTTAAAGTCGGAGCATATTGGTTCAGCTATGCAATGTCACCGTCAACGGCAACAGCAGAAGCAGATGCTTGCCTTAGTTGTATCAAGGGTAAAAAGTTTGAACTTCCTGTTTACTACGATATGGAATATCAGCCTGCAATGAGTACAAGCAACAGCAATTATACAAAAATGGCAGTCAATTTCTGTAACAAACTCAAAAGCAACGGCTTTAAATCGGGTGTGTATTCCTCAGCAAGCGTTTATGACTATCTGCTCAATCGCAAAACCTTAAAAAATAACGGCATTTCCATTTGGAACGCAGAATGGTATATAAAGCCGTCAATCACTTGTGATGTGTGGCAGTATTCAGATAACGGTAGAATTAACGGTATATCAACAAATGTTGACCTTAACTACATATATGACCTTAACATTTTAAATTGATAACAACTTTTTGAGAAGGTGAAATAATTGTCGTTATTGGAAGTTGATTACAACTTTCTGTTTTATGACTCTCACTGTTCACTTGACAGCAAGACTTTTTAAGTTTTCATTGTTATTCTTCTTTTGCATCGGGCATTAATTTGTCCGATGCATCCCTACAATCCCCACTAAGGTGGTTAATAATATAAATTTACGGAGGTAAATATGATTCGTGCATCACCCATAAAAGAATACAGTAGTTTTTCTTTTTCAATATTTAGATGAAAGGAGAGAAAAATTTGAATGAAGTTAATTAAAAAAATATTGTCGGTTTTCTTATGCTTGACTGTAATTATCGGCTCATTGTCTGTTGGTTCATTTTCCGTAAGTGCTGCCTCGGTTAAAGGCAATCGTGGAGCAGACGGCAAAGGTTTTATATACAAGAAAACAGCTGAATATACTTATACAGACGCAAACGGAAAAAAGCACAGTCAGCATTATGAAGGTTGGGAAAATTTCAAGGTGCACTTTTTTGCTCCATCCGGAAAAACCTTGAATTTTTTAGACTACACACAAAGAGCGTACTGTATTGAACCGGATAAAGCATCTGAATTAACAAGTTCTGCTACTGTAAAAAGTACATCTCAATCAGCAGCTTGGAAACAGCTAACTACTGCACAACAGAACGCAGTTAATCTGATCCTAAGTTGGGGGTTCGGAGGTTTTGAATCTCCGTCAAAAAATAAGGTACATTACTATTACGCAACACAGTTGTTAATTTTCGAGATTGTAGCCGGCAAGAGAAATGCTTCAACCTTTGATGCCGTATCCGGAAAACCGTTGCTTACTCCTGCCCGTACTATGACTGAGACAAGCTCAGCTGAAACTACTGTAGCAAATGTTACAACAGCATATGACAATATGGTGTCTTGGTGCAAAAGGTCGGTGCGTAATCCGTCATATACAGCATCATCACTCAGTTCTGCGAAGTCGTATCAAATGTCATATAATCAATCAAACGGACAGTATTCAATCACTTTGACTGATAAGAACGGTACCGCTTCAGTAACTAAAGCATCCGATGTAATCGTCAGCAATTCAAATGTTAAGGTCAGCGTAAGCGGTAAAAAGATAACATTTACCTGTTCTAAAAATCTTGGTACGACAGTTAATGTGACAATGAAAAATTCTTTTTTGAAGGAACATGGAATCAAGAGCAAAAACAGTTTGTATTTAATTACAAGTAATGACTATGCATCATATCAGACTTTTGCTCAGGGTTCTAATTATACAGTTAAAGACGGATATGTTAAGTTGACATTTCCGGATGTTGTCAAGCTGCAACTTCACAAATCATCATCAAACAAAGAGCTTACAGCCGGCAACGGTTGTTACAGCTTGTCGGGAACTGAGTATGGCATATACACAGACAAAGCTTGTACCAAAAAAATCGGCAGTATTACAACAAATGCAAGCGGTTACGGCAGTTACAGTAAATATGTTGACGCATCAGCTTCTTACTATGCCAAAGAAACCAAAGCACCAAAAGGCTATGAGCTTGATGAAACTGTTTATACATTTGTGAATTCAGGCAAAAAAGCCGCAGATGGTACAAAAATTTATAGCTTTAGCTGTACTGATGAGCCCGTAAATGACCCTGTCGGCATTATTCTCCAAAAGAAAAACGCAGTAACAGGCGAAACGACAGGACAAGGACTTGCTGGTGCGGTTTTCAGCATTGAATACTACGCACAGGAAATTGATAAGGACTATGATGTCAAAGCAGATGAAACCGCTCCTGCACTTGACAGCAAAAACCTTAAAAGGACTTGGTATATTCAGACCAACTCTGACGGACTTACTCGTTTAGATGAAAAATATTTATCCGATGATTTCTTATCAGATGGATTATATTACGATGGTAATTTTGTAACTATTCCCATAGGAACAATTGTTATCAAGGAAGTCAAAGCTCCTGACGGCTATTCTCTCAGTGATGTTGTGTTTTACAGAGTAATTACTCAAGAGGGTGCAAAGTTTGCACAGGACACAAATACTCCCATAAATGTGACGATTGACGAAATGCCGGCAAAGGCATATATCGGCATACACAAACTTAATCAATCGGGTGTTGGTGTCGCGAATGCTACATATGGCTTGTACGCTGATTCAGCTTGTGCAAGCTTGTATGACAAGCTCACAACAAATGCTGACGGCAAGGGTACTTTTGCAAAATCAGTAGATGTCGGCAAAACATATTACATCAAAGAAATAACCGCACCGACAGGCTATGAGCTTGACGAAACTGTTTATCCCGTAATTGCCACAGTGGATAACGCTACAGTCGATACAGCCGTTATTCAGACGATTTATGAGGACAGCGTAAAGGCTGACCTCAAAATCAAGAAGTCATCGACTGACGGTATCGTTTCAAATTTGTGGTTTGCAATATCAGATAGCCTCGGCAACGAGTACAACGCAGTTTCAACTGATAAAAACGGTGAAGCAACAGTCAAAGGATTGCGTGTCTATGACGATAAAGGCAACAAGATTACCTACACCGTCAAGGAGCTTGGTTTTAAGACTACTTTAGGATCTCACAGCTATGGCGGTTACACTTGGACGATAAAGAAAGAAAATGCAATCAGCTACAAAGGCTCATATTATGAAGGTGTTTCAAATGCCGTATTCAGCAATTGTGAGAATGCTTATTCAAGATACTACTATGGCAAATCATCAGGAGCAAAATCAAATGCTAATGGTAAGTCTTTAACGCTTGACGAAAGCAAAACCGTTACATTCAGTTTTCAAAACACAGTTCCCGAAACGGATTTAACTGTTAAAAAGAGCTCATACAACGGTAAAGTGTCTGGAGTTTGGTTTGAGGTACAGGACGAAAACGGTAAATACTACGGGTCTATAGTCACAGATTCAAGCGGAACAGCTAATTATTACAGCAGGTACGGCGAAAAACTCAAAAGCTGTCTGACCGTTCCGAACTCAGCAATTTGTATCCCTATAAAATATAAAGTTGTTGAAAAAGGTTTTCTCGGCGGAGGCAGTTACTACTTCCCCGAAAATTACCTTGAAAAGGCTGAATCAGAGTGTAAGACTGCCAACAAATACGGAACAACATCTATTCTTAATTATTCCATGTACAACGCTCCTGCAACCGGCAGTATTAACATCAATAAGACTTCCGAGGACGGAGTTATCGAAGGTTTGAGTTTTAAGCTTGAGTCTTTTGACGATGAACGAGAATACGGCGATAACCTTATCCCTACCCCTATGGCTTATGATGAAGACGGCAACGAAATTACAAGCTTGATTTTAACAACCGATGCGAACGGTAAAGCAAGTACGAACAATGAGCAGTTCTATGATGTCAACGGTAATAAAATTGACGGAATTCTGCCATATGTATTCAATCAAAACGGCTTTCAAATCACCTACAGACTGACCGAAATCGGCATCAAACAGTCAGAC
>OLRU01003278.1_pt1 | contig 10243 bp, 8 predicted proteins | sample 1672961 | NCBI WGS metagenome assembly OLRU01 (sample SAMEA3136741, study PRJEB25190) | human gut metagenome | biome: human gut; feature: human-associated habitat; material: faeces | place: Austria | collected 2013 | reverse complement strand
AAGCGATAGTTGCTCCTACACTTCCTGCTCCGATGATCGTAATTTTACTGCTCATGTTTGTTCTCCTTTCAGCGTTGTTTGTCACATAAATAACGATTTTAATTGTATCTACTCAAACATAACATAAAACATTGGTGTACGCAATAAAATTATGACTGGATTTTTTAATGGATTTTGCGTTAATTATTGATGTAATTCAAAATTCTTTTTGTATATTCTGTATTTTTATATATTATTCTGTGCATTTATATGTTATTTTTTTGTCGATGCAAGAGTAAAAAAGTGGATTATGCGTTTATATATGGATGCAAAAACCCCGGGAACTTCCTGGATTTTGTGAAGTTCCCGGGGACTTTGACTTAGATCAAGAGTGTTGGTTATAGTCAAGCAGATATTCGCAATCCGCATTCGCTACTTGCTCATAACCGAATAACTGCTTTGCAGTTAATTCGGTTATTTTTTTGCCTGTGCAAGTGCTTTCTGCGCTGCTCCGAGAATGCCCTCGGATGAGAGTGTCGCACCACTGACAGTATCAATGCCATCTGCAGTCTGGTTTGCCATAATCTGCGGATAAATGGTATTCCATGCCTCATTAAAGAATTCCGGAGTATCATTATTCGTCTGTGTAATCTCAACAATCTGACCTCCTGAGATGGTTACGGTCAGTCTTGTTTTGCCACCATATCCAAAAGCTGAGCCCTGATAAGTTCCGTCATTATACATTCCTGCAGGGGTCGGTTCCGGATCTTCGGTAGGCTCCGGTGTTACATCAGGATTCTCCGGATCTGGAGTCGGTGTTACATTTGGGTCATCCGGATCGGTTGTAGGTTCCGGTGTTGCCGTTGGAACCGGAGTTGCGGTCGGCTTCGGCGTTGCCGTTGGTTTCGGTGTTGCCGTTGGCTTTGGTGTCAGTTTCTTTGTCGGAGTTGGAGTTACTTTCTTTCCATATTCTGGATTAAGCGCAGACTTCAGAGCCTTTTTCACAGCATTCAGAATTCCGTTGGAGGAGTAGGTTGCTCCGCTGACGGTATCAATATCGTCTACATAATTCGTTCCCACAATCTGCTCTTCCAGCACACTCCACGCTTTTTCAAAAAACATCGGAGTATCTGAGTTTTCCTGTTTTACCGCTGTGATGATTCCATCCTTGATGGTTACGGTCACTTTTACATCTCCGCTGTAACCTTTTGCGGATGCTTTGTATGTACCATCCAGATATTTTTTCGGACTGTCAGGATCTGGATTTGCAGTTGGCTTTGGTTTCTTTGAAGGGGCTTTTGTTGGCGTTGGTGTGGAGGTTGCCACAGGTGCAGGGGTGACCTGCTGGCTGCTTCCATCTGCCGCTGCCTGGGATAACGCATTCTGTACTGCCTGGATAATTCCGTTGGAAGAATAGGTTGCTCCGCTGACTGCATCTACATTTGGTGTATTTCCCGCGATCATTTTGCTGATCACTCCCTGGGCAGATGCAAAATAGGAAGCCGTTTCACCGGAAGCGTCCAGGATATCAATAGCTGCAATTTTTCCTCCACTGACCGTTACACGAACACGGATGGTTCCGCCGAATCCGGTTCCGGAGCCTTCGTAGGTTCCGTCTTTATATCCATTTGCCGGAACATCTGCTACAGGAGTCTGGGTAGAGCCCTGTCCGGCTGCACTGGCATTATTTCTGGCTGATTCTGATACGGTTCTTTTTCCTGAGCTCTTTTTTGCTGCTGTTTTTTTCGTACTTTTCTTAGATGTGCTTTTCTTGGACGTGCTGCTCTTTTTTGCTGCAGTACTGCTGTCTGCTGAATCGGAAGTCTCCTCATATCCGAGATATTTTTCCAGTTCAGAAGCAGACATGACCGTTGTGTCTGCTTTCTGGACAGATTCCGTATTTGCATCAGAGCCCTGTGCTTTTATACCTGAAAATACAAGTGCCGCAATGACAGCAGCTGCAGGGATCAGCTTTGGCCAGGATACTTTGGGTGTGCCATTTTCAGCTGGCTTTTTGTCTTTTAAATCTTTTTCCATAATTCTTTTTCTCCCCTCTTTTTGTGCGGCTTCTGTCAGATATATGCTCTTTACGGCGTTTCCGGTCATTTTCCGAACCGCCACAGAAAATGAGCAGACCTCTGCCGCAGATATTTCCGTATACCTGCGGCAGAGGTTCCTACTCTTTGATGAACCGTTGTATTATTTAACAGTTACCACAAATTTCTTTGTAATTCCGTTGCATTTAACTGTGATGGTTGCTTTACCTTTGCTGATTCCTTTTACAACACCTTTGCCTGTTACGGTTGCAACTTTCTTGTTGCTGCTTGTGTATGTAACAGTGGATACTGGTGTTGCTTTGGATCTGATGGTTGTTGTTTTTCCTTTTGCAATTGTTGCAGAGGATTTTGTAAGTGTAAAGGTCGGGTTCTTAACTGTCAGCTTGTAGGTTGCTTTCAGTTTTCCGCTTGTTGCTGTGATCGTTACAGTTCCGGCTTTGATTCCCTTTACGGTACCTGTCTTGCTGTTTACTGTTGCGATCTTTGTATTGCTGCTCTTATATGTTACAGAGGATACTCCGGCCAGTGTTGCTTTTACAGTGGCTGTTTTTCCTGTGTATACAACTGCGGAGCTCTTTGCGAATTTTACAGATGGAGCTTTTACCGTTACTTTGCAGGTTGCTGTTGCGTTTCCACAGTTTGCAGTGATCACTGCCGTTCCGGCTTTCACACCTTTTACAACACCTGTGCTTGATACTGTTGCTACTGCTTTGTTGCTGGTTGTATATGTTACTGTCTTAGCTGTATCATTTGAAGCTGCCTTCAGGGTAACTGTTTTTCCTGTGTAAACAGTTGCTGATGTTTTGTCAAGAGTAACTGTCACTTTTACAAGTGCTGCCTCTGCGGCTTTAAGATGCTCAAGTGCCTCGTCAACTTCTGCCTGTGTTGCGTCTTCTCTTACAAGAAGCTCCTCTGCCTCCTGAAGCTCTGTCTGCATTGCTGTCCAGGATTCTTTTGTATAATCGTTTTCCGCAAGTGCTTTTGCTGTTTCGACCTCTTTTGTAAGAGCTGTTGTGTCTGCCGGATCTTCCGCTGGTTTTACAATATTTGCATCTGTAGCCTGTACTACAAAGCTGTAGTCTGCATAGCCAAGTGCATATACGGTCAGTCTCCAGTATCCGGTTCCGTCTGTTCCTTCCGGAAGCTGGCATCTTAAAGAATCGGTAAGTCCAAGCTGGATTCCCATGGCTTTATGCATCCAGTTATCTGCCGCAAACTTGGTTCCGAAAGATCTCAGCACCTTTGTTCCTGTAGCGTCATCTCCACAGTAATCCCAACGTACTGCCTGCATGTTTGCTCCAAGATCTCCGTATCCGTCTCCTGTAATATCTACACGGAGGAATTCTCCGTAGCTTCCGCTTGCATCTTTTACAGTCGGTGTTACATTTGTCGCTGTTTTCTGAGCCTGATCCTTGATTCCGGAATCTGCTCCTGTTTTTCTTGCCTCAAATGTAAAGCTGTCGCCGTTTTTCACTGCATATTTCAGACCGTTGGTATCTGCTGTTACTGCTGCTGTTGCTGTATAGGCGCTCAGCTGTACCTCACCATATCCACCTTCCAGTACACCATCATTGGTAACTACGTTGTATTTCTGGCAAAATGCTGCATAATCTTCTGTTCTTACAGCAACCGGAACGTATTTCAGGCCATATACTTCATAATGATCCATATCTACGGTTGTTCCGTCTGCTTTTGTAATGGTTCCTTTTTTAAATCCTACAGTTTTTCCGTCTGTCAGCTTGATAGTATTCCGATCCACCCATGTTGCGATCGGATATCTGCTTCCGTCCTCTGCCACGATAGTTGTCTCTGTCTGGAAGCTTCCTCTGTGAAGTCCATGGTTTGTAGTTGCTCTTGTTACCGTATCAAAAGCACCTTTGTCAAGTTCCTTATGGCCGTCCAATTCCTCAGAAGAAGTTGTATCTCCTGCTGCATACACACCTTCAGATGCCCAGTACTCTGCCCAGGTCAGGCCTGCATACACATACTGATACTCTCCCTGAAGTTCATCAGAATCCGCAAATGCCTCTGTCTCATCTTCTGCTGCTGTAAATTCGTCTGCACCGGAAGCTTCTTCCTCCGTATTCTCTGCTGCGCTTTCCTCTGTGATCTCATCAGCGCTCTGGTCCTCTGCCGCAATTTCTTCTGCATCAGCAGCCTCTCCCGCAGCTGCCTCGTAATCGGAAACCTCAGCAATCTCTTCCTCATCGCTCTGCTCGGTTTCGTCTGCTACAATGCTGCTGTCCAGGTCTGTCGCCATTACAGCTGTAGGAAAACTTGTTGCTGCCACTGCAAGACTTAAGATGCAGGGAGCTGTTTTTTTCAGTAGATTCCACTTATGCATTACTTATTCCTCCTAAAAATGTGAAATATTTATAGAAACCTTTCCAGGGGTTACTACCGTAAATACCGTCAAACTGCTTTGAAACTTACGTTTATTCGATGATATCCTCCACGCTGTAGGAATCCGCAAGCAGGCTGAACCGCTCTTTCATCCCCTCAGTGAGATACACATGGTGATCTTCATCCACAAAGAGTCCGTCCGCACCGTAAGTTTTCAACAGTTCGGCACCTTTTTCCACCCCCAGCACAAAACATGCGGTGGAAAGTGCGTCTGCCTCAAGGCCTGTGTCGCAGACTACCGTAACTCCGGTCACTCCGCTTTTTGCCGGATAACCGGTGGACGGATCCATAATGTGATGATACCTTACACCATCTTCGATAAAATATTTCTCATAATCTCCGGATGTGGAAAGAAATTCTGTGCCATTTAAGGCAACCACACCAAGATAATCGTCGTCATTTTCAGCACGGGGATCTGTCACTGCCACGTTCCAGGAAGAACCATCCGGTTTGCTTCCATAGGTCATGACACTGCTTCCCCCAAGGTTCATAAGCGCCGCAGAAACATCCTTCTGTGTTTCCAGATATTCCAGAATCGAGTCACAGCCAATTCCTTTTCCGGCTGCACCAAGATCCAGCGAACATCCCTCGTCCATGCGGATCGTCGTTCCGTCAAGAGAAACTTTCTGATATCCGGAATCTTTCAGAACATTTTTGATTTCTGCTTCTTCAGGAATTTTCTGATTTTCCCCGCCAATATCCCACAGACGGATCAGTTTTCCGATGGTCGGATCAAAAGCTCCGTCAGAATCTTTCGCAATTTTCAGAAGGCGTTCCAGATATCCGGAAAGTTCATCGGAAATCTCCTTATCTTTTCCGCTGTCTGCGTTCACCTTGTAAATCTGGGAACTTTCATTGGTCCATGAAAGAAGGTTTGTTTCCACATCTGTCAGTACAGATGTCAGTTTACTGTTTATATCGTCTCCTGTGGTATAAAGTGTTTCTGATACCACAGTATCCATGGCAAAATCTGTATTGGTATATGTCTGTATGTCATTTTCCGAAGCTACGCATAATACAGGAAAAACCATGGTAATTCCTGCAGCTGCAGCCGTTGCCAGAAAAGCTTTCTTTTTCAGAGCATGAGATCTCATAGATTAATTTCCCTCATTTGTTCCAATGTGAATATTTTTTCTCGGACAGGTTGCCGCACATGCGTGGCAGCAAAGACATTCGCCGGACCTGGCCGTGTCGCCGTCAATATCCAGATGAGCCGGACATCTTTTTTTACAGAGACCGCATTTCGGCGGACATTTTTCACGGTTTCTCTGAAAAAGTGCTCCCGGAAGGATCGGCATTAATGCAAAAACCGCTCCCATAGGGCAGAGAAACTGGCAGAAAAAACGTTCCTGTGTACACATTCCCACCATGATCAGAACCAGAATCACGATTCCCGCCAGATATTTACTGTTAGGGAAACGTCCTGCTGTAATCATGGAAAAAACATCCCACGGGCTGGTTCCTGTAAGCTTTCCGTATACTCCTGTAAGGCAGGAAAGTAAAATCAGGGCCAGTACGATATATTTGACTTTCTGAAGTCTGTGTACCATTCTTTCAGAAAGAGCTGGTTTCTTTTTTTTATGAAAACATTTCGTCCAGATCAGAGAAAAACCTTCATACACGGCATCTCCAAAAGATCCGAATGCACATGCATATCCGCAGAAATGTCTTCCGAAAAAACACGTAAAGATCAGAAGCACTGCTGTTACAGTCAGAAAGGAGTTCCACTCTACCGGCTGACCGGCCGCAATGGCGAGAAAAATTGATTTGATTCCCGCAAAAGCTGTGGAAAACAGAGACGGGGCAGCAATAAAAAATGCCAGCTGTATCCCCGCACGCATCAGCCTTACTTCCCGCTGTCTTTTTTTCATGAGTTTTCCGCCTTTCCAAGTGCATCATCCACCGCATTCAGGATTCCTGTAGAACTGAAAGTTGCTCCTGATACAGTATCCACATCTGTACTCTGCGCACTTAAGATGGAATCGATCACACTCTCTGCCTGTGAAAGATATGCGCTGTCCTCCCCTGGTGCACTGACCACATTAATGGATGTAATTTCATCACTGGCAAGTGTCACTTCCACCTGAATGGTTCCGCCGTATCCATCAGCTTCTCCTGTGTAAGTTCCATCTTTATATACGTTATCGGAATCTGGCGCTGCTGTGTCCTCCGCGTTTGCATCGGATGTCTTGCCGTCCGAAGTGTCTGCTGCCTTGTCACCGTCTGTTGAATCTGCATTACTGCTGTCAATTCCTGTGGATGCTGCCTGATTCTGCATACGGTTTGCATAGCTTGTCTCCAGTGCACTGAGAAGTTCATTCTGCTGCTCCTGAAGCGTGTCTACCTTATCTGTCAGAGCCGAAATTTCTTTTTCGTTTGCCTGGGCTTTCATACTGCTGTTATAAAAAAGCACAGCCAGAACTACCAGCAGTAAAGAAATCATTCTCATATAAAAATTCTGGTTTTTCATCTCTTTTCTCCCCTGTATTTAGTCAGTCAGATATTCACAGTCCGTTCCTATCATCTGCACATAACCGTTTTTTGAATAAGTTATATGTCTTTTACTCATATTTATAGATTAGTTCTAATTAATCATTTTTCTTTAATTAGATATTGCTAACTTACAGCTAGGTATTATATCACCTGATTTTTTTCTTGTCTATACTTTTTGTTAGTACGCGGTAACTTTTTTTCTCCGTATCTTTAATTTTTGCTGTAACTTTTCCAGATATTGGTTAGATATCCTTAACTTATATTTGCCTTTTGAATGGGAGTATGATATGATTTTTTCTGAATCTGTGACAGAAACGGAGTTTTTATTTTGAAGAAAAAAGAAGTGATTTTTATTGCCGGGATCCTGATTCTGGCCGGGGTTCTCTGGCTTGGTTTTCAGATCACAGGGAAACGTTCCCACAATACGATCCGTATTACCGTTGACGGAAAAGAATTCGGAACTTATTCTCTTTCCCAGGATCAGGTCATACATATCGGAGACACCAATGTCTGCGAGATCAAAAACGGAAAAGTTACCATGATCGAAGCAACCTGTCCGGATCATTACTGTATGAAACAGAAAGCTGTGGATGAACATGGTGGTTCTATTATCTGTCTTCCTAACAAAGTGGTGATAGAAGGAGAAAATACCACGGAGGATTCGGATTCGAAGAGTTCACCGAAGATTGATGCGGTGACGTAAGATGAAGATGTTACGGAATATATGCGTAATGTGCGTTCGCCATGCAGCTCTCCTCCGACAGATGACATTTGGTCCGGGGCACATCTGTAACAAATGAAAGGGTTTATTTATGAAACGAAAAACAGCTTATCTTGGATTATTTTCCGCAGTAGCGATCATTTTGGGATATGTGGAGTCCCTGATTCCTGTGTTTGCAGGAATTCCGGGAATCAAGCTCGGACTTGCAAACCTGGCAGTGCTTTTTATCCTGGATCGGTATTCTGCGAAAGAGGCGGCTCTTGTGTCCGTTGTCAGGATACTTGTGATTGGGTTTATGTTTGGAAATCTGTTCAGTATTTTATATAGTATGGCTGGCGCCGCGCTTAGTTTGACTGTGATGAATCTGCTGAAAAAACATTCCGGGTTTAGTCTGATCGGGATCAGTGTGGCTGGTGGGGTTACGCACAATATTGGGCAATTGATCGTTGCCATGATCGTGGTGAGTAATACGAGTCTGATGGTTTATGCACCGGCACTGCTGGTGGCCGGGGTCCTGGCGGGGATTCTCATAGGTGTTTTGACAAAGGAAGTTGTGGGACGACTTCCTTTGAATCTGTAATGTTTGTGTGTTTTTCTTTTTTGGATTGTGATTTTTACTTTGTGAAGTGGATTTTTGAAGTGTGTGTGTTTCTTTTTTTGGATTATAGCTTTTACTTTGTGAAGCGGATTTTTGAAGTGTGTGTGTTTCTTTTTGGGATTATAGTTTTTACTTTATGAAAGTAGGAAATTTGCGAGAAGGGGAAGCACTCATAGTTGCGAAGGCCGTCTCCCCTTCTCGCGCTCTTCCCCTCCTGGCCACGCCGCTGTGATGCGTTATGGAATGTGTAACTTTATCGGCTCAGTCCTGTATTCTGCTGTACTGGCAGTGTCAGGCTGAGCCGATTGTTGGTTCAGGGCGGACGGGAAAGCGGCCTGCGTAGCAGGCCTGTTCCCTGAATTACAGCGTATAACTTGTATGGCTGTTATTTCACTGTTATTCAGAAACAGGTCTGCTTCGCAGACCGCTTTTTGTACGGAGCGAATAAAAAACACTTCGTCAATATATTTACGTCAGCATAAATCGGCTCAACTTTCCGCAGCCGACACAGTAGAATCCATCGCCCCGCCAATACTTTCACACATTCTCACAGCCTACAACAACTGCGTGCCCGGAAAGGGGGAGCTCGAGGGGGAAAAGCGGGCTTCGCAACTTTGAGTGCTTTCCCCCTCGTACCTGCCCATGCCAAAATGGTCCCCCTGAAAGGAAAAAATGCCTACGCTTCTAGTATCCTCCCTGGAAAGGAAAAAGCCTACGCCTCTAGTATCCTCCCCGGAAAGGAAAAAGCCTACGCCTCTAGTATCCTCCCTGGAAAGGAAAAAGTCTACGCCTCTAGTATCCTCCCCGGAAAGGAAAAGTCTACGCCTCTAGTATCCCCTCCAGAAAGAAGATGCCCGCCGCATCCAGGCGCCCTCGCCGGGAGGCATCAGGCTTCGGTTTCATCATGAAACTGAGGAACCGGTGTCACCGGGGGATACGGCTCCGCCGGTGGCTCATCAAATTCTCCGGAAATATTCCGATAGAAGACTGCCATGCAGGTTTCTATATAAGGCACCAGCCAGATCAGTGCCAGATAAAGCGTAAACATGGAAAAAATAATCCACGGTATAAAACTTAAGAGCATTTTCAAATACTCCCAGTAGTGCCCCTTCATAAGTTTCGCACTTGCTTTCAGTGCCTGTGTTCCTTTCATGTCCGGATTATCGGACAGAATATAATAACTCATGGTGAAAGGCATGGCTATCAGCAGGTTCAGCCCAAACCCGAGAAGTGTCAGCAGCATATAAGTCACTGCCCAGTTCATCTGCTCTTCCACTGTATTTCCCATATCGCTTGTGAACGAAAACCACGCCAGTGGAAGTGATGTCACCAGATTGATCAGTGCCAGCACAAAGGATGCCACGATCACATGGTCTGGCTGGTGGCTGAAAAAGTACAGAAGATCTCCAAAAGAATATGCTTCCCTTCTGGAAATATTCAGGTAGATCCGGTAAAGTCCTGCGGAAAAAACGCAGATCACCAGAGAAAGGATAAAGCTGAATACTTCTCCTCCGATGATCGCGTACGCGGAATCTCCCGGAAAAAGTGCTGTGGAAATGTAGCTTGAAACCACACTCATCGCCGCAACCGCAATACTGCCGATCACCGGAACCGTAAAATTACCAGTCAGCGTTTCCCTTGCAAGCTTCTTACAGCCCTTCAGATTTTTTCTCATAAAAATTCTCTCCTTATGAACGGCCACATCTTTCCGGCGGACAGCCCGAATGCACGCACCGTTCCGTTATAGAAGGCGGAGACTTATACCAAGCCTCCGCCCCGTCATTTCTCATTTTCGCTCTGGCATATCCTGCTGCTTATGCTGCATAACTGCACGCCAGATCATTTTTCTGCAATGTCAAACGGATATTCGCAATTCGCAATCCGCATTCACTACGCAGCTCTACACCGATTAACTGCTTCGCAGTTTATCCGGTTAATCTGCAAGATTAAACGCATCATGTACCGCATTCATGGCACGTACGCCATCTTTCT
>OLRU01003264.1_pt1 | contig 10272 bp, 9 predicted proteins | sample 1672961 | NCBI WGS metagenome assembly OLRU01 (sample SAMEA3136741, study PRJEB25190) | human gut metagenome | biome: human gut; feature: human-associated habitat; material: faeces | place: Austria | collected 2013 | reverse complement strand
AATCGGGAGATATAATATACAATTCTGGTAGTTACGAATATGTATATCAAAGAAGAAATTTTCCAATGAACATTGAAGAACCGGCAGATGTTTTAAAGATTGAAGTTCTATCAAGCGATGTAGATGAACAAGGTATGTTTAATGCAGAGTATAAGGTAACAAATACAGGTACACGTTCCTATCGTTTAATTGAATTATCTACTGTATTTACATTGACTGACGGTAGCAAAATGCCAGTAAAAAATGACTTTGAAATTGTCAAAACTGATGATGAGGATAACCTCTTTGTATTAAATCCCGGCGAATCAGGTTATGCTAAAGCTTTTTTAGAAAATGCTCCTGATAACATAAAAAATTCAAGTGTGCATATAAAAAAATTTTATACCGAACAATAAATTATATATGGGGGAATACTTATGAAAAAATGTCCACACTGTAATGGTATATTTTCTGATGACTTCGAGAAATGTCCGCAATGTGATATTGTTCTGTCAAACTATACATCTGATGACAAAGAAAAAGATGATAACGAAATTGAAAAAGAAAAAATACGAAAATTAATTACTATCGGTGCGTTGGTAGCTGCTTTTATTTTAGGTATCGGGTTTAAAAGCATTATAGGTGTAAAACGTACCGATTATGTCAATCTCAAAATTAAAAACGAAGAATTACAAAAGCAATATGATGAATTATCCACTGCAAAGGATGGTTTACAAAAAGAATATGATACATATAAACGTAAAATGCAACCATACGAAGAACAACAAGCAACTGCTGAACAAGCAGCTATCGAAGAACAAAATAAAAAAGCGGCTGAAAATGCTAAACAAGTAGCCGAACAGAAACAGCAAACCGAAGCACATCGTGATAATATGTACGGAATTAGTGATAAAGATATTAATAGTGTCAATGATACTTTTTCCGCCGCAAATGTTCGTAATGATAAAACAGGAAATTGGCGAATATCGAAAATTTCCGAAAATATAAATATGGAAGAATACGCATTAAGTTATTATAAAAAATATTTTAAAAGCGATAGCGAAATTCACTGGATTGTCAATTTTACTTTAAAAACAACAACGTGTATCTCTGTTTCGGGTAATATGCTTTTTGTTGATGTACACGAATATGTAGACGGCGAAGAACATTATGCGGATACTTTAGGCAGTGGAATGACATTATCGAAATTTCACATATATACAGATAATGGAGATATAGAAAAAATACAATAAGTAAAAAATCCCCCTTGCTACGCCAATAGCAAAAGGGATTTAAGAGTGTTATGATATAACCTCAATTCCAAATATAATTATATCATAACACTCCGATAAATACAAGAAAAATCAAATAAAAGGAGTGTTTTTTTAATGCAAAAAAATAATAATATAGGTAACAGATGTGTAATTTATGCAAGATATTCTTGCAGCAACCAAACTGAACAATCAATAGAGGGACAAATGCACGATTGCGAACAATTTGCCGCTCGTAACAATTTGCAAATCGTCAATTCGTATATTGACCGTGCGACAACCGCCACTACCGACAAACGTCCGCAATTTTTGAAAATGATTGCAGATAGTAAACAATGTGTTTTTGATGTTGTTCTTGTTTGGAAATTGGATAGGTTTTCAAGAAACCGATATGACAGTGCCATGTACAAGAAAAAGTTAAAAGATAATGGTGTTCGAGTTATGTCCGCTATGGAAAACATTACAGACTCTCCCGAGGGTGTTTTGATGGAGTCTGTCTTGGAAGGTTTTGCGGAATACTTCTCAAAAGACCTCTCACAAAAAGTTAAGCGTGGTATGAGAGAAACCGCTGCCAAGCATAAAATTACAAACCGTATCCCATTCGGATATTGTAAATCAGAAGAAGATACATACATTCCCGACCCTCATACAGCTAATGCCGTTTGCAAAGTATTTGATATGTATATTACAGGCTTTCGTAAATCCGATATTGCAGATTGGTTAAATAGCAACGGATATAAGACGTCATACGGCAATCAATTCACTTTGACGGCTATTACACCTCTTATCAAAAACACACGCTATATCGGCAAATATTACTATGCTGATAATGAATACACAGACGAAACGCAAAGAATAGTTACTGACGACATTTTTTATAAGGCACAACAAAAAGCCATTGCAAACCAACACGGAGGAAGTTGTAAGGCTATCGAGCGTTATTTACTGTCAAATAAGTTGTATTGCGGATATTGTCATAATAAAATGATTGGTGAATGCGGTAAAAATCAAAACGGATTAGCCTATCATTACTATACCTGTGTCGGACGTAAAAGAAAGCATATATGCAATCGCAAAAATATTAAAAAGAAAGATATTGAACAGTATGTTATCAATGCTATATCCTGTCTGTTAAATGATGAATACGCCATAAATAAAATAATAGAAACGGCTATCAATTATCAGCAAAATGACGTAGAACATATTAACGAAATAAAAGATATTGAAAGCACCATTAAAGAAATAGAACGAAAGATTTCAAATATATTATCCGCTATCGAAGCCGGCATATTTACAGACTCAACAAAGAATAGATTGCAAGAATTAGAAAATCAAAAGACAAGACTAACCCAAGAATTAAATTATAAAAATCAAAGTTCAACGAAAATTCCAAGAACAACATTAAAACAAATATTAAAAAACTTAGACCTCTCCGAAGCCGCTACTAATCCCGAAAAACAAAATATTATAGACCTATTAATACATAGAGTATATTTATGGCAAGATAAAATATTAATAGTATTTAATCAGTCAAACTTGTGTGATAATGAAATTTCAGTTGATGATACAGATGTAAATACAATAATAAAAACGCTATCCGAGCCTAATGCTTCAAGTTCGGATAGCGTAGAGTATGGTACTCCCGACCAGAGTCGAACTGGTGACTAACCCTTAGGAGGGGTTTATTATATCCACTTAACTACGAGAGCAAAACACTATTAACATACCAATATATTATATAATATTTCAAAGCCGATTTCAAGTATTTTCTTATTTCTTTCTTGCAATCACGACAAATCTTTCATTTGACGTATGATACGCACACGTTGAAAGTGTTATAAGACTATCGCCGTACACTGTATTTACACCTGTATCATAAAACGAACGTGACTTTGCCTGAGTGACATATTCATTAAACCGCTCCTCCGACTCTATATCCGCATAATTGTAATACTTAAATTCATTACTTGCACCGACTTTAGTCGTAAACGCATACACAATCTCATATTCGCCCTTATCGTACAAAGTATCATACATTATATTTTTATGAGCGTCATAAAAGCTTTTATCCTCATAATCGGCAAGTGACGCAAACATTGTACCGTTCTTCATATTATGTGCATAAATAATTTTATTCACCGATTCGTCATTCGACTGATAATCGAGAAAAGGTATACCGCTGAATTGATATTCCTTATTAAAATTCTTATGCAAATAAAATTCATTGTCGCTATACTTTACCACAGGATAATCGACAGGTGTATCGGGAATTTTTATCCACCCTACCATATCATTATTCTGCTGATACAACGAATAATAGCATTCAAGCATACCGTTATCCGCACGTTTATCAATATAACCGTCCGTTGCGTCTGCACGTTCCGTTTTCTCAACCACTTTTTTCAATTCATCAAAACCGCTTTCAGCCTTATGTGAATCATAAAAATATTTTCCGAGATAACCGCAGCACCCTACAAATATCAAAACTAAAAGGACCTGTATGACAGTAAGTCGTTTTTTCACTATCATACACGCCCTTTCACTTTAGTTTAGTTGTTTTTTCTCTTTTTAATTTCGATAAACACAAATGCACCTGCCGCAAGAATACCGACTGAAACCAATGCTACGATAGGAGTGTTGTCCCCTGTCTTAGGATTGTTCTTTGACGGTTTAGCCGTTGTTTTCGGTGTGGCTGTCGGCTTTGTTGTAGCTTTTGTCGATGAACTTGCTGTTGAGGTTGCTTTCGGTTTTGCGGTCGCAGTTGCAGTATACGGTGTGAATTTAGTTTCAGATTCAACCTTTATCTTTTCACCGTCTGTCAAATTTATAAGATATTCCTCAACCCCATTTGCAGATGAATTTTTATCCTTTAATGCGATTGTTGATTTTAATTCACCGTTTTCTGTGTAAACATGAACTTTTCCGTTACCTGTCATAGTATATCTGCCCGGGTCAATATCTTCACCGCAAATATATTCGCCCTGTGCCAATGTAACAACACCGTTTTTATCCTCTTTTACAGACGGATTAGTTGTTTCCTTCGCTGTTACTTCCGTTGTCGGTGCAGTTGTTTCTTTTGCAACTTCTTCTGTAGCCTTTGGTGTCTCGGCAGTCTCTGTTTTTTTCACGCTTGAAACAATGCTCCAATCAAGTTTTTCAGCATATTGTGCCGCGTCAGAATTTTTCAAGGACTTATTTACCGATACCGTTACATTTATAATTTTGTTTTCAGTATTCGCAGAACTGTTCATTGTTCCCAACGGAATATCTTTATATGTACCGTTATCCGTTTTAGAGTCGTCATTCGCATACGAATAAATAAGCTTATTGTTTGAATCCGTTACTTTTATATTATAATAATTCAAAGCGTTGTATTCGTCAGGTGACGGTGTTTTTAACGCCTCAGGTTTTACATCGTTTGACATTTTTTCCGACATAGACAATCTCAATTTAAAATCTACCGGATCACCCTCTGCACTTTCGCTTGATATTGTAAGAGTCTGAACAACAGACGACTGTTTAGACAAATCGTCAAGTTTTGTCATCAACGGCTTTATCGATCTCACAGTTTCGCCCAACTGATCGGGTGCATATTCAACAGGGGTTGACTTACTGTCATTATTTTTTATAGATACGCTTGAATTTGGTGACGCAAATACAGATACCGACATACATATTGTCATAACTGCCGCAATCATACCCGAAAGCACTTTTTTCATAATTCTCGCTCCTTATATTTACTTTAATATTTTCTTCATACTACATATAGTATATCACATTCTTTTTTAATTGTCACTACTGTAATTGTTAATTTATTGTTACGAATATTGTTATATTCCGCATTTTATGGTATAATCAATTGAAATGAGGAGGTATAAAATGAAACTGCTGAAAAAAATCGACAAGAATCTGGAACGCTGGGTCATGTTTCTCCTGCTGGCGGGTATGACGCTGGTGCTGGGTATCCAGATATTCTGCCGCTTCGTGCTCAACAACTCGCTGACCTGGTCGGAGGAGCTGGCCCGCTTCATGTTTATCTGGAGCACCTTCCTCAGCATAGGGTTCTGTCTGAAGGAAGGGATCTCCCTGAAGATCGACACTCTGATCTCCCTCTTCCCCAAAAAGGTACAGGCGGTCATCCTGCTGTTGGGAGACGTTGTGATGACAGTCTTTTTCCTCTATCTGCTCCCCAGTGCCTGGGAGTTCGCCTACGCCTCAGTGGAAAACGGCCAGACCAGCGCCGCCTGCGGGATACCTATGTATTTTGTCCAGGGCTCCCTGATGGTGGGCTTTGCGCTGGCCGCATTCCGGGCGGCTCAGGGGGTATGGAGCAACCTGCGCACCCTGCTTCAGAAAGGAGATGAGTGAGTATGTCAGCCGTGGTCCTTTTTGTCCTGTTTTTTGTCATCCTGCTCTTCGGCCTGCCCATCTCGGTCACCATGGGCATCAGCTCCATCCTGCCCTGGGTCGTGGACAACACCTTCGCGGCCAATCTGGTCATGGTCCTGCGGCAGATGATGAGCGGCGTCAACAGCCTGACTCTGCTGGCCATCCCCATGTTTATGCTGTCCGGCACCATTATGGCCCGGGGCGGCATCTCCAAAAAGCTCTTTGACGTCTTTACTTATTTCGTGGGCAATGTGATCGGCGGCGTGCCCTGTGCCGTCATCATCACCTGCCTGTTCTACGGGGCTATCTCCGGCTCCGCCCCTGCCACAGTGGCGGCTGTGGGCGCCATGACTATCCCGGTCATGGTCAACCTGGGCTATTCCAAAGAGTTTTCCACCGCTGTGGTCACGGTGGCCGGCGGCCTGGGCTGCATCATCCCCCCCAGCATCCCCTTTGTGCTGTACAGCACCTCGGCGGGCACCTCCGTGGGCGATATGTTCATTGCCGGCATCGTGCCGGGCCTGCTGCTGGGCGGCCTGCTGATGATCTATGCGGTCTACTACTCCGCCCGCAGAGGGGAGGACCGGGTGCGCATCAAGGCGGTGATGGGGGAGCTGAGGGGACAGGGATTCCTCCGGCTGTTCCTGGACAGCTTCTGGGCGCTGCTCACCCCGGTCATCATCCTGGGGAGCATCTACGGCGGCATCGCCACTCCCACTGAGGCGGCGGTGATCTCGGTCTACTACGCCCTGTTCGTCAGCGTGTTCATCTATAAGACCATCAAGCTCTCGGAGATCCCCGCTGTGTTCATGGAGTCTCTGAAGACCATCGCCCCCATCCTCTTCGTGCTCTCCGCCGCCGTCTCCTTCGGCCGCGTGCTGGCCCTGATGAACGTGCCCCAGATGGTGGGTACCTGGATCACCTCCTCCTTCTCCAGCAAGTGGACGATCCTGCTGGTGGTCAACATCTTCCTGCTCTTCGTGGGCATGGTGATGGACGCCGCTCCGGCCATCCTGATCCTCACGCCCATCCTGGCGCCGGTCATGACCGCCATCGGGGTGGACCTGGTCCACTTCGGCATCATGCTGGTGGTCAACCTGGCGGTGGGCTTTGTCCCCCCTCCCGTTGGGATCAACCTGTTCGTCGCCAGCTCCATGACCAAGATCCCGGTGATTCGGATCGCAAAGGTCTGTATCCCGTTCACCATCCTGTTTGCCATCGGTCTGGTGCTGATCGTGATCTTCCCACAGATCTCGCTGTGCCTGATCCGCTGACTTCTGTTTCCTCTTCTCTTGCAGAAAGACGCTGCCCACTCTCCCCGGGCAGCGTCTTTCTGCTTTTCTATATATGCGGGACATCGCGCCCCTGTGCTGTGGGAACGGTTCAGGAGGGAAGCTCGCCCACCCGGTCCATAATGTAGTCCCGAAAATTTTTGACCACTGGCCGCAGGGTCTCCCCCTTGGGCCAGCACATGAACATGGGGCGGTGGAGCTCTGAATTCTCCAGGGTCAGGGGGACCACGTCGTAGATGCTCAGCTCCGTCATCCTGGGCATGAGGGCCACCCCCAGGCCGGAGGCCACGGCGCTGGCCATCACCTTTTCCGTGTCCACCTCCTGGATGATGTTGGGGGTGAGCCGGAACCGGCGGAAGACGTCGTCCATCCAGTACCGGGTCCCGCAGTTGTAGGTATAGGAGACCATGGGCTCCCGGATCAGATCCTGGAGCTTCACGCTCCCGCGCAGGGCCAGGGGGTGGCGGCTGGAGACCACGGCCACGATCTCCTCGTCAAAAATGTGAAAGTATTCCAGCTGGTCGCTGTCCATCCGGGCGCCGAACCCCAGGTCGATGGTCCGGTTGGCGAAGGCGTCGATGATCTTTGCCGCCTGCTTTTCACTGAACTCGAACTGGACGGCCCGGTTGTCCTCGTTCTCATAAAAGCCCTTGATCATATTGGGGATGAAGCGGTTGCTCACGGTGTAGGCCAGGGCGATGCGGATCTTGCCCATGTTGGGGTTGAGCATGTTTTTCAGCTCCTGGTTGGCCAGCTCCAGCTCCGCGGTGATCCGGTCCACATGGATCAGAAACTGCTTCCCATATTCCGTGATGTCGATGTTCCGCCCCACCTTGAAGAAGAGAGGGACGCCCAGCTCGCGCTCCAGATCCCCGATGGAATGACTCAGGCTGGATTGGGCGACCAGGAGCTGCTCTGCGGCTTTGGTATAGTTTTTCAGCCTGCTGATGGCCTGAAAATAATACAGCTGCTGAAGATTCATGTCAGCGGTCCCTCCCCGGAAGTTGGGTCGAATTTTGTCTAAAATCATTATAGCACCCCTGTTTCCACAGCGTCAAGACAGGAAAAAGTCCCAAAAAGCACCAAATCAAGAGGTATGTTCAAAACCGATCTCTGGTATGTGATACCGGTATTGGAATTCTGGAAAGGGCTCTGATAAGATTGAGCCATCAGGACAAGCGGCCGCCTCAGGCGGCGAGTCAAATCGGGAAAGGAGAATTCAAATGAACACCACAAAGAAACTGATCGGCTTGACCCTCGCAGCAGCGATGTCCCTGTCTCTGGCGGCCTGCGGAGGAGGAGGGACCTCCTCGGTCTCCACCCCGGCCCCCTCCGGCTCCGGCACAGGCTCCGGCGCCGTTCAGAGCGTGGCGGATTACGACATCCAGCCTGAACTGGACAGCTCTGTGGACTACACCCAGGGCGACTCCTACTCCTTCATCATTGCCACCGACGGCGCCGAGGACCGCGTGGACGGCCTGTTGGTCCATTACATGGCGGATCAGCTTAACGCCATCACCGGCGGCCGCATCCAGCTCCAGATGTATTTCAACGGCTCCATGGGGACCGACACTGAGCTGTGCGAATCTACACAGGCCGGTGATGTGGCCTTCTTCCTGGGGTCCACTGCATTCACCGCCAATTTCGTCCCGGAGCTGAACGCCATCGACCTCCCCTTCCTCTATCAGGACGCCCAGCAGTTCCGGGACACCATGGACGACGAGACGGTCTTCCACTTCTACGAGGAGAAGTATCAGGACAAGGGCTTTGAGCTCATCGGCTTCTTTGACCAGGGCATGCGTCAGATGACCAGCAACATCAAGGTCCAGTCCCCTGATGACATGCAGGGACAGAAGATCCGGGTCATGGAGAACCAGCTGCACATCTCCATCTGGCAGGCGCTGGGTGCCAACCCCACCCCCATGGCCTTCTCTGAGGTCTATATGGCGCTGCAGCAGGGCACCATCGACGCCCAGGAGAACCCCTTCGAGGTCATCTACGCCAACCGCCTGTATGAGCAGCAGGACTACGTGATCCTGACCAACCACCTGCCCGCCTCCCACAACCTGCTGATCAGCCAGGTCGTCTACAACGGCCTGAGCGATACGGACAAGGAGCTGATCATGGCCGTGGGCAAAGCCGCCATTCAGTATTCCAGAGAGCAGTGCGACGCCCGCCTCTCTGAGCGCATGGATCTGGTGGCCCAGACCGGCACCGAGATCGTGGAGCTCCCCGCCGACGTTCTGGGGCAGCTGCAGGACAAGTGCTCCGGCGTCTATGACGAGGTCCGCGCCACCTACGGCGATGAGCTGGTGGACATGCAGATCAGCACCGCTGAGAAATACGCCTGAGCGGAACGTCTGAGATAGAAACTGTTCGTCCTCCGGGGAGCGGGCGCCGCGGGCCCCGTTTCCCGGAGGACAATATCTAGGAGGCAACCGATGAAACACCTTTACTCCCTGGTCCATTTGACAAACATCAGCTGTCCGCCCCCTGAGATGATCCGGGTGGCGGCCAGGGCGGGCTATGACGCGGTCAGCCTGCGGACCATCCCCATGGGGCTGCCGGGGGAGCGGCCCTACGACATCGCAACGGACCCCCAGCTGCTCCGCGAGACCCGGCGGGCCGCTCAGGAGACAGGCATCCTGCTGCACGATACAGAGAATGCCCGCATCGCGGCTGGAGTGGATGTGCAGGACTATGAACCGGCGCTGGCGGCCGCAGCAGAGCTGGGCATCCGGCACATCCTGACCAACATCTGGACCCCGGACCGCTCATTTTATACCGATCAGTTCTGCCGGCTGTGTGAGCTGGCCGCCCGATATGAGCAGACGGTCAGCGTGGAATTCGTCACATGGGCCAGTGTCACCGATCTCCGTCAGGTCAGGCAGCTGCTCCTGGACTCCGGCAAAGAGAACGTGGGCGTGGTGGTAGACTGCCTGCACTTTTACCGCTCCCGGGTCCAGCTGCATGAGCTGGAGGAGTGCCCCCAGAGCTGGTTCCATTACGCGCACCTGTGCGACTGTGAGGCTCCAATTCCCACAGATGAGGCGGCACTGATCCACACCGGCCGGGCGGAACGCCTGTATCCCGGGGAGGGTGCAATCCCCATCGCGGAGATCATTTCCAGGATCCCGCAGGTGGTGTGCGGTGTGGAAGTGCCCCACCTGACAAGAGTAGAAAAGATAGGCTATGAGACCCATGCCAGACGGGCCCTGGAAGGGGCAAAGGCATGTCTGGGGGAGCAACGATAAGACTGGAGGGATATGCAATGGAGCGATATGAACATAAAGTTGTGCTGATCACTGGCGCGGGGGATATCGCCGGCGCCACTGCCCGGC
>OLRU01003263.1_pt1 | contig 10273 bp, 9 predicted proteins | sample 1672961 | NCBI WGS metagenome assembly OLRU01 (sample SAMEA3136741, study PRJEB25190) | human gut metagenome | biome: human gut; feature: human-associated habitat; material: faeces | place: Austria | collected 2013 | reverse complement strand
GCTTCGGGTGCCGCGCGCCGCTTTGCTGTCGCTCTTCCTCGAAAGCGCGCCTGCACGGCCCGCTTTGCGAGCAAAAAATTATTTTTTCCCACCCCAGCCCTCCGGCGCCTTTCTGTGCTTGGAAAACCAGGGCGCGCCCTTTTCCAGCCAGCTTTTCCGCCATACCTCTATCTGCCGCTGTTTATCCGGGTAATCGTCATACCCAAAATGAAACCCGCAGCACGGGCATGTCCTGCCTGAATCCCCATCCTCATCTTTCCATCCCCTGCAGAAGCTGCTGCCCGGCCTCAGGCAGCGCCCGACCGCCGGGCTGCTCAAGCGCTGAAACTATCGCCTTTACTTCCGCAATCGTCTTGCCCTCTGCGCGCAGATGCCGAAGCAGGCGGATGCGCTCTATGCTCTGGGTGCGGCAATAGCGCCGGGTGAGATTTTCCTCCGCCTGCTCAAAGGGAAGCAGGCCCTGCTCCGTATAAAACTTCAGCGTGCTGTAGCGCACGTCCGTCAGCCGCACCAGCTCCCCGATGGTCACGTACTCCGCGTGCGCTATCGTCTCCATGCTGCGCTGTCTGGACATGCGGCCTCCCTCCCTCTGTCAGCTGTGTGCCGTGGCCAGCACTGTTACGATTGCAATCATATTCCCCACATAGTCTACCATATTTTTCACCAGTTTTCCATTGGGAGAGTTCAGCATCTCTTTCAGGCGCGCACGCATCTCCTTCTGTTCAAGCTGAGAAAAATACGGCTTCAGGCAGCCGCCGCACTCTAGCAGGACGGTAAGCGCCGCAATCTCCTCGGTCACTTCGCCTTCCTCCAGCAGCTCGGCCCGCATCATATCCGTCACGCCGTGAATGGCCTCTTTTGCAGGCACATAGCTGACAGTGCCGAACACACCGCCCGCCGTCTGCCGCGCCAGGCCCATGGCTGCAAGCTGCTTTCCAACAGACGCCATCAATTCCTTGAAATATCTGTCTGTAAAGGAGTATGTATACGCCTCCAGCAGCTTTTCCATCTTCACCGGGCGGGGCTTATCCAGAAAGGCGTACAAGGGCGCCAGATACTGCTTTGCAGCGGGCAGCGGCGCCGCGATGCAGATTTGCTTTTTGTCGATAGAGATGCAGCCCTCCATCTGCAGCTCCAGCAGGCCGGCAGCCAAAAGGCACACCTGCCTTTCTGTGCTGAGGCCCGGTATCTTCCCCTTGCCGTTGACCGCGCAGGTGAAGTATTGCTGTGTGAGCGTCATATCCTTCATAACAATAAACCTCCAGATACTTTCGGCAGCAGGTGCCGCAGCTGGGGCCGCGCCGCCCGCCACTTATTACTTACTACTTACGATTTAGTATATCATAAACCCTTCTTTTGTCAAGGGGCAGGCGGTGGTCTGCATGGACGGGCCCTGCCGTCAAAAGCAAGGCCCCCGGTAAAGCGGGGGCTTGCGTAAGTTCCGGAAGGGTCCTATACCGGCAGGCCTCCCAGGAGGCACTGAATATAAGCCGCCTTCCATATCACCGGCACGGCGGCCCGCAAACGAGGCTTGCTTTTTCAGGATAACCCTTTTATTAACCGCATATTAGCCGCAAGGCTGCTTTCCGCTTCGCCCAAAGCCTGAGGCGAAAGCCCTTTACCCTCCCCGGCAGAGCCGGGGGCTCTTTCCGCAAAAGCCAAAAGCAGAGGCGCGCACGGCGAAGCCCCGCCGTGTGCGCCCCTGCGCTTTATTTGCCAAAATGGCACAGCCACCATGTTTTCAGCGCACCATAGCCGTTCTGCCTGTCTGTCTTGCGCTGCTCGCACAGGGCCCAGCGGTACGGCCTTCCGTCAAACACAAGGCCGCCCGCACCCGCGCCCGTCAGCGCCTTTGGCGCCTGCTGCGCCCCGGAATAAGCGCATGCGCCGTAATCCCACCGGATGCGCCCTGCCTCGTCCGCCCCTTCGGGCGCCCACAGCGCGCACACGCGGCCCGCGGCCTCGCCCGCGCAGAACCGTTCAAACAGCAGCCTGCCGTCGCAGTAGACAGTGACCATGTCGCGGAAACCGGCCGCCGGGTTTTCCTGCGCATAAGAAAAGCCCGCGCAGCGCTGCTGTTTCACCTGTTTTTGAATATTGTCAAATTTCATGGCCTGCCCCTCTGCGCCTCAATATGCGCGCGCTCGCGTTTCAGCTCTTCCAAAAGCATTTGCAGCGTCCAGGTGCGGTTAGTGGGCGTCAGCGCCGCCTTGTAATCAAAGGCGAGCTGTGCCGTGCGAAGCGCGGCAAGGGCCTTATCCAGCAGGGCATCGGTAAAATAGGCAAACACCAGCACGCTTGGCTGCGGCGCCGCGGCCTCCGCTCCGCCCGCGGGCCCTGCCTCGCCTGCCAGCACGCCAAGGCGCGTGCCCCAGTCTTCGCTTTTCAGCACGCGCACCTGCGCGCCCATCGCGGCAAAAACCTCTCTCAGCCTCTCGTCGTCTGCACAGCCGTATGCCAGCGCCAGCGGCGCACGGCGTACCACTCTTGCCTTCATGGGCCTCGCCCCCTCTTTCCCTGTCAATATTCAATATGCGGCCGCGCCTGCAAAAGCAACGTGCAGCACAGCCGCTGTTTTCTTCATGATAGCCGCTTTCTGCCGGGCCGTCAACTGCTTTGCGCAATAGCTTTGAGCGTTTTATCCATAGAGCACAACAAAAATTCATGCAGTATGCGAATGGAAATCTGCGCGCTGTTTGCGTATAATAAAATCAAGAAAAAGGAAAGGGGTTGAAGCCCATGTACCAGGCAGAAGAACCCGTGCAGCCTGTGCAGGGCGCATGACTCAGGACGAACGGCTGTTATCACAGTTCGATTAGGACTCTAGGCCAAACAAGCCCGGTGTTGCGAAGGCGGTAGGCCCGCAGGAAATGTGGCAATGGCCAACGGCTCACAGCAAAGCGTCGTCCAAAAAGAGCATTGCGTCTTGCACAAGGTGAGCACACATAGATGCCCGGCCTTGTAAAGAAAGGGCCGCGGCGAAATGATTGTAAAGAAAGTCATTTCAACGTTTGAAAGGGTTTGCCATGCAAGGCGGCAAGGCGTCTTGGCAGAAGGCGAAGGGGGCCTTTCAGAACGGAAAACATTTCCCCATATTGTTTCCAAAAATAAAATTGGCAGAGCCAAAGAAAGGGAACGAACGCCCATGTACCGGTAATTCCCCTTGTAAAACGGCAGAACAGTAGCATTTCTCGAAGAGAAAAGGGAAAGGTGAAAGCGCCTGCACAGGGGTGAGCAAACTTTTTGAAAAGCTGTTACAGGCAGTATTGAAAAGGGACACGCCGATGCACTAGGCAGTTAAGGCGGCAAAAGGCCGCAGAACAAACTGAATATCGCAAGTTTTAACTGTAATTTTCAAAAACCTAAAACTTGGAGTAAGAACGTTGCCCGGCTGCGAGCGTTTCGCGGCCGGGTTCTTATTTTCCGCATGGCCGCCGCAGACACAGGGCATACTAGCGGCACACTGCGCGAGGGCGGCCGCGCCTGCTTCATGTGTTTTTTCGCAGCGCGGCGGCAGGCGTCTTTCTTGACATTGCGCCATTTGCGCATATAATGAAAAGTATTGATTTTATCCCTTTCTGCGCCTTTGCGCGCCGCGCCGCGCTTTTGCGCCGCCGCACGCCTTTCTGCGGGCAGGCATCAGCCTTCCCGCCGCGGCAAGGGGCCGGAAATGAGGTTTGTATTGTGGCTTCGCCTTCCATCCTTCCCGTGCTTATCGGCGCGGACATGAACTGCTATTCCGTGGCGCGCGCCTTTCATGAGGCATATGGCGTAGAAAGCTATGCCTTCGGCCGCTGGCCCATGGGCGACACCATGTATTCCAAAATTGTACATTGCACCTATATTGAAAATGTGGACGAGCCCGCCGTGCTTGCGCGCACGGTGACGGACTTTGCAAACGCCCACGCAGAAAAAACCTGTGTGGTGCTGGGCTGCACGGACGATTATGCCAGCCTTCTGATGGAAATAAAGGAAACTCTTCCAAAAAACTGTGTGGCGCCGTATATCGGGCCCGCTTTGCGCGACAGGCTCGTCTCTAAGGCAGATTTTTACGAGCTGTGCGACGAATATTCCATCCCCTACCCCAAAACCGTCTGCGTGGCCGGGGCGAAAGACGCCGGGGCGCTTTCGCCGCAGGCGCTGGGCTTCGCTTACCCCATTATTGTAAAGCCCTCTTCCAGCATTTTGTACTGGAAGCACCCGTTCGGCGGCATGAAAAAAGTGTATACGGCCCACACTCCTGAAGAGGCCGCCGCCATTCTTGCACAAATTTACGGTGCGGGTTACCCAGATAAGGTAATTTTGCAGGACATGATACCGGGCGACGACAGCTTCATGCACGTGCTTACGGCTTATGTGGATAAAAACCATGCTGTGAAAATGATGTGTCTGGGCCATGTAGGCCTTGAGGAGCACACGCCCCGGGCGCTTGGCAACCATGCCGCCATCATCACCGAGTACAACGCCCCGCTGATGGAAAAGCTGAAGGCATTTCTGGAGGCCATCGAGTACACCGGTTTTGCCAATTTCGACATCAAGTACGACACGCGCGACGGCTCGTACCGTGTGTTCGAAATAAACCTGCGCCAGGGCCGCTCGAACTATTATGTCACGGGCGCGGGCTACAACATCGCCCGCTATGTGGTGGAAGACCGCGTGCTGGGCCGCGAGCTGGGCCCCTGCGTGATGAACAGGAAAGAGGCGTTCTGGCATTCAGTGCCGCGGGCCGTGGTGTACCGCTATGTGAAGGACAAAGCTTTTGTGGAAAAGGCCAGGCGGCTTGCAAAAGAGGGCAAGGAGACCACCAGCTTCGGCTATGCCAAAGACCTTGCCCTGAACCCCAGGCGCTTTGCCTATTACCTTGTGCATATGCAGCGCTATTTCAAAAAATTCAAAACATACTGCCGGTGAGGCCGCGCCTGCCGGCGAGGGGAAAGGAGGCGCGGGCCCATTGAATAAAACACCGCGTGTGCTGGGCATTCTGGGCGGGCTTGGCCCCATGGCCAGCGTATATTTTTATGAGCTTCTCACAAAGCACACCAAAGCTGCGCGCGACCAGGACCATATTGATGTCATCATCAATTCCCGCGCCACCACGCCGGACCGCACGGCCTATATTCTTGGGCAAAGCACAGAAAACCCCTTTGACATTATGGAGGCGGACGCGCACCGCCTTGTGACATTCGGCGCCGAGGTGCTGGCCATCCCCTGCAACACGGCTCACTATTTTTACGATAAGCTGGAGCAGACGGCGGGCGTGCCCATTTTGAACATGGTGGAACAGACCGTGCTGCATGTGAAACAGCGCGGCGTGAAAAAGCCCGCCCTGCTGGCCACCACCGGCACCGTGGCGGCCAAAACCTACCAGCGCATGTTTGAAAAGCACGGCATGGCGTTTGCTGTGCCGGATGAGAAGCACCAGAATATGGTGATGCAGCTTATTTACGGCGACATTAAGCAGGGAAAGCGCGCCGACATGGCCGTGTTCGAGGCCGTGGCCGCCCATATGCGCGTGCAGGGCTGCGACGGCGCCATTCTTGGCTGCACCGAGCTTTCGCTCATCAAGCGCGACGAGCACCTCGGCGCGTTTTTTACAGATTCCATGGAGGTGCTTTGCCGCTGCGCCATCGAGACGTTCGGCAAAACGCCCATTGGCTTTGAGGAGGATTGAACCCATGTGTGGATTCATCGGCTTTTCCGGCCAGCTGGCAGAGAAAGAGGCTGTTTTGCAGCGCATGATGGCGCGCATTGTACACCGCGGGCCCGACATGGGCGGCGCCTATACGGATGAGGACATTGCCCTCGGCTTTCGCCGCCTGTCTATTCTGGACCTTTCCGAGGCCGGCGCACAGCCCATGAAAAGCGAGGACGGCAATGTGGTCGTCACGTTCAACGGCGAAATTTATAATTTTATGGAGCTTCGCCGGGAGCTGGAAGAGAAGGGACACCATTTTCACTGCCATGCCGACACCGAGGTGCTGGTGCACGGCTATGAGGAATGGGGCACCCGGCTGGTGCACCGCCTGCGCGGCATGTACGGCTTTGTGATATGGGATAAGGCGAACCGCCGGTTGTTCGGCGCGCGCGATATGTTCGGCATCAAGCCCTTTTACTATTCCCCCCTTCCGGGCGGCAAAGGGCTTTTGTTCGGCAGCGAAATTAAAGGCTTTTTAGAGCATCCCCTGTTTGAAAAGGCCGTGAATGAAAACGCGCTGCTGCCCTATTTGACATTGCAGTATTCCGCCACAGAGGAGACGTTCTTCAAAGGCGTGTACAAGCTGCCCGCCGCACACTATTTCACCTATGAAAACGGGAAGCTGGATATCCAGCGCTATTGGGACTGCGAGTTTGCCCCCAAAGAGCAGAGCTTTGACGCCTGCGCGGATGAGCTGGATAAGGCCGTGCACGAATCTGTGGCCGCGCACCGCATTGCAGACGTGAAGGTGGGCGCTTTTCTCTCCGGCGGGGTGGATTCCAGCTATATCACTGCCTGCCTCATGCCTGACAACACATTCAGCGTCGGGTTTGATTACAATAAGTTTAATGAAACAAATTACGCCGCAGAGTTATCGGAAAAGCTGGGCGTGAAAAACTACCGCAAGCTCATCACGGCCGAGGAGTGCTTTGCGGCCTTCCCGGACATCCAGTACCACATGGACGAGCCGCAGTCGAACCCGTCCAGCGTGCCGCTGTATTTTCTGGCAAAGCTGGCGCGCGAGCATGTGACGGTGGTGCTTTCCGGCGAGGGGGCGGACGAGATATTCGCCGGGTACGAGTGGTACGCCGACACCCCTGCCATGCAGAAATTCAAAAAGCTGCCCCGTGCGCTGCGCCGCGCGGCAGCCGCCGCGGCAAAGCCCCTGCCCTATTTCAAGGGCAAAAACTTTCTGCTGAAATGTGCGGAAAAGCCGGAGGATTCTTTTCTCGGGCAGGCGCTGGTGTTCCCGGAAAAAGAGGCCGCCGCGCTGGTAAAGCCCGCCTACCGCGGCGGAGAAAAGCCTCACAGCCTGGCCGCAAAATTTTACGCGCGCGTAAAGGGCCAGGACGAAGTGACAAAAAAGCAGTATCTGGACATGAACATGTGGCTGCCCGGCGACATTCTGCTGAAGGCGGATAAAATGTGCATGGCCCACAGCTTGGAGCTGCGCGTGCCGTTTTTGGATAAAAAGGTGATGGCCTTTGCCGAAACCGTGCCCACGCGTTACCGCATCCGCGGCACCGAGGTGAAGGCCGTGCTGCGCCATGCGGCCAACAAAACGCTGCCGGACGAATGGGCCAACCGGCCGAAAAAGGGCTTCCCGGTGCCTATCCGCTACTGGCTGCGGGAGGAAAAATGGTATGCCCTTGTAAAGCAGTATTTCACCGCCGCGTATGCAGCCGAATTTTTTGACACAGACGCGCTGGTGAAGCTGCTGGACGACCACTACCATGGAAAAGCTAACAACCAGCGCAAGATATGGACGGTGTTCACCTTCCTCACCTGGTACAAGCGCTTTTTTGTGGACGAGGCCGCATAAGCTGAAAAAGACGGGGGCAGGCTTTTGCAAAAGCCTGCCCCCGTCTTTTATTCATTTAGGAAACCACCGGCTGGGCCGGTGGAGGTTTCCCGTAAAAAAGCCTCCGCTTCAAACCTCAAACGAAGCGGAATGCTGCCAGCCTCCTGTAAAAGAAGGCTGCCATTCGAACCCTGAACGCCCGTTTACAGGCTGCAGGGCAAATGCTGCAAGAGAAAGAAAGTTCAGTGCGTCTTGGACGCCTGCCGGAAACAGGCCTTTACAGCGCCTGCCCAGGCCGCTGGCTGCGCCGGTGAAGGCGTCCCGTAAAAAGGCCCCCGCTTCCTGCTTCGAGCAAAGCGGGAAGCTGGCATGAAGCTTCCGATAAAAAAGGCTGCTGTTAGAACGATGATTATGACTTTATGCGCCGGGCGGCGCTTTATTTTACAGCAGAGGCCGTAACGCCGCAAAGGGCGGCCCTTCTCACCTGCCCGCACCTCACGGCCCCGGCTTTCGGGCTGCCAGGCGACATGCAGCGCTTCGGGCTGAAAACACCCTTTTGCAGCAGTCCGCCGCACCCGCTGCCGCCGGCCTCAGGCTGTTTGGGCTCTGCGCGCCTCCATTGGCATTGTATGAATCACGTCCGGCCTGCGCAGCGGCCCTCACGCATCACCTGCATCCTTCTGTTTTTCGCCGCGGGCCGCACCCCAGGTGAGCCACGCCGCCAGCCAGGCCATGGCCAGCAGCGTCACGGCAGCGCCGCCCTCCGGCCCCAGCACCCCGCCGTTCCATATATTTGCCGCCGTATACTGCGCCTGCCACAGCCCCGGCGCGCGCAGGCCACCCGCCGCAAAGCCAAGCACAGGGCCCCACACCACATTCCACAGCCAGTGCGCGCCCACCGCCATCCAAATATCTCCGGCATACAGCGTCATGGCGGCAAAGGCGCCGCCCAGCAGAAGGCTGTTCATATGCCACCAAAGCGGCGCGCCTGCCTGCGCCTGCCCCAGCGTATAGAGCAGGGCCGGCAGGACCACAGCGCCCCAGGCGCCCCACACGCCGCTCAGGCGCCTTGCCGCACCCAAACAAAAGCCCTGATACAAAAGCCCATGCGCCAGGGCAAGGGCACCGTAAAACAACACGCGCTCCGCCGCAGCGGCGCGCAGAGCAGGCGCCAGCACCTCTATTTTTACCGCGCCTGCGGCTGCCAGCACGCCGAATACCGCCAGCGCGCCTGCGGCGCCCTGCGCCGCGCCCAGGCCAAACCGGCGCGCGCAGCCGCGGCCAAAGCCAAGGCCCATTTCTGCCAGCGGGCGCTTTGTGAAAAAGTGCCAGCTAAGCAGCGCACCTGCACCCATGGCCGCGCAGCTGGCCCAGCGCGCGGCACCTGCCGCGGCGCCTGTAAAAAAGGCTGCATCCATGCCGCCTGCCGCCAGCGGCAGAAGAGCGGCGCCCGCGGCGAGGGCGGCAAAGCTCTGGGCAGCGCGCACAACGCCCGCCGTCACCAAAAGGCCCAATGCCAGCAGCCAGCCGCAGCGCGGCGTGCCGCCCGGCGTGCAGAATATTTTTTTCAACCGCTTCATATGCCAAACAGCCTTTTTGCATTTTCGTTTGTGATGCGCAGCACCTCCTGCACAGGCAGGCCCTTCACCTGCCCCAGCACCTCGGCCACATGGATGATAAGCGAGGAATCGTTGCGCTGGCCGCGGTGCGGTTCGGGGGCCATATAGGGGCAGTCTGTCTCCAGCACAATGGCCTCCATGGGCAGCGCCGCGGCAGCCTCGCGCGTTTTGCGCGCATTTTTGAACGTCAGCGTGCCGCCAAAGCCGATATACATACCCTGCCGCGCCAGCCATGCGGCGTCATCGGCAGAGCCGGAATAGCAGTGCAGAACGCCCTTCGGCGCATACCTTTTCAAAAGGGAATATACGTCTGCGTGGGCCTCTCTGTCGTGCACAATGATGGGCTTTTCCAGCTCCAGCGCGCAGCGGATTTCCGCCTCAAACAGGGCCTGCTGTTCCTCTTTGGGAATGGGCCAGTGATAGTCCAGCCCGCACTCGCCCACGGCCACGGCCTTTGGGTGCTCGTATAAGGGGCGGATAGCCCGCAGCTCTGCACGCCAGTCGCCGCCGAACTCAAGGCGGGTGGAGGCGTCCTCTTCGATGATGCTCTCTGGGTGGATGCCCAGCGCCGCATATACATAAGGGTACTTTTCCGCTAAAGCCAGTTCTTCGCGCGAGGTGGCAAAGTCTACCGCACAATCCACCACGCCCGCCACGCCCTTTTGGGGCAGGCTTTGCAGCAGGGCGTGCCTGTCACTGTCAAAGCGGTGGGAGGTATAGTGCGCATGGGTGTCAAATATCATAAAGCTCCGCTTCCTTCCGTTTGTTCCAGTATAGCGGAAACGGGCAAAAAAATACAGTATTTTCTTTCTGCGCATAGAGAAAATCACGCCCCGGCAGAGGCCGGGCGCACGGCAAAAATCTTCTGCAAAACAGGCCGCCCGTTCATTCCGGCACTGTGCGGCATATGCAGGCTTCAAAAGGGTTTATCCCCGGCACATCTTTTCCCCGTACATGGGGCGTTTTCCCCAAAAGCATCACCGTCGGCCGCGCCTATGGCCTGCGCGGGGCCTGTAAGGGCCTGCTTTCGGCATACGGCTCAAAGCGCAGGGCTTTTCCCTTTCCCCCGGCCCGCAAGCCCGCGACCATTGTTTCAGCGCAGGGGGGGCCGCTCTGGTAACCCGCCGCTGGCAGCCAGCCCCGCCCGCCGCCGGGGCG
>OLRU01003250.1_pt1 | contig 10309 bp, 12 predicted proteins | sample 1672961 | NCBI WGS metagenome assembly OLRU01 (sample SAMEA3136741, study PRJEB25190) | human gut metagenome | biome: human gut; feature: human-associated habitat; material: faeces | place: Austria | collected 2013 | reverse complement strand
GCGCTTCCGGCGCCGAGCTGGCCAACATCATCAACGAGGCGGCCCTGCGCGCCGTGCGCAACGGGCGCACCATAGTCAGCCAGGCCGACCTGGAAGAGAGCATTGAGGTGGTCATAGCCGGATACCAGAAGAAGAACGCCGTGCTCTCCGACAAGGAGAAGCTGGTCGTCTCCTACCACGAGATAGGCCACGCCCTGGTCGCTGCCAAGCAGACCAACTCGGCCCCCGTACAGAAGATAACCATCATCCCCCGTACTTCCGGCGCGCTGGGCTACACCATGCAGGTGGATACCGGCGACAAGTACCTGCTGACCAAGGAAGAGATCGAAAACAAGATAGCCACCTACACCGGCGGCCGCGCCGCAGAGGAGGTCGTGTTTGGCGAGATCACCACCGGCGCGAGCAACGACATCGAGCAGGCCACCAAGCTGGCACGCGCCATGATAACCCGCTACGGCATGAGCGACGAGTTCGACATGGTGGCCATGGAGACCGTGAACAACCAGTACCTGGGCGGCGACACCTCGCTGGCCTGCTCGGCCGAAACCCAGAAAGAGATCGACAAAAAGGTCGTGGAGCTGGTGAAAAAACAGCATGAAAAAGCCCGCCAGATCCTGCTCGACAACCGCGCCAAGCTGGATGAGCTGGCCCGGTTCCTCTACGAAAAGGAGACCATCACAGGCGACGAGTTCATGGAAATTCTCACGTCGGGAGGGAATGAAAAATGAAAAACCGCTCCGGATTCGGCTGGCTTGTATTTATAATCGGTGTTATCCTTATCGCGCTCGGCGTCTTCACCTTGGCCAGCCCCGGCGCCGCGCTGACAGGCTTTGCAGTGGCCTACGGCGTTATCGCCGTCGTCATGGGCGTCGCGGACATCGTGCTGTACGTCAGAGCCGAGCGCTACACCGGCTTCGGCCCCATAGTGGCGCTGGTCGCCGGCATACTCAGCGTCATGTCCGGCGTGATGCTGCTCATCTACCCCGGGGCCGGCAGGCTGGTACTGTCGCTCCTGTTCCCCATCTGGTTCATCGCCCACTGCATTTCCCGCCTCTCCCAGCTGCATGTGATACGTGTAATGGCCGGCAACGCGATGTACTATTTCACCCTGGTGGTGAACATCATCGGCTTGATCCTGGGTTTCCTGATGCTCTTCCAGCCCATATTGACCCTGCTCTCCGCCAGCTATATAGCCGGTATGTACCTTATCCTGCTCGGAGTGGACGGCATTGCCATCGCCTTCAGCGGCATAGGCTCCAGGCGTTGACCGCATTCCAGGCGCCGATTTTAACATCACTGGAGGATGGGAGCCTGGCGACCGGAATGTCTGATATGTCAATGTTTTTCGGAAACAATGAATTTTATAGAAAATGAGGCAGGCATTATTCCGTATCCTTCTGCCTATACTCCCGAGGCGTACAATTATAAAATCGTCGAAAGAGTTTTGTGAAATTGCTCGGACTGTCAAACCCGCAATCAGTGGCTATTTCTGAAATACTTTTTCCCCGATCACTGAGCAACAGTTCAGCTCCTTGCCGAATACGATATTTCAGCAGGTATTGAACAGGGGATATTTGGATCTTTTTTTGAAAGCAGCGCATACATTCACGTTCACTGATGTCAGCAGAGTTCGCAATGTCTGATAATGACAACTTCTCGGCAAAATTCGCATGAATAAATTCCAGCATTTTTCTTATTCGCAAATCGTCTTGATTGGATACCTGCTTCTTTTTGTCAAGCTGCTGTTCAAACTGTTCATACAAATAAAAGCAAATGTGTGAGAGATTTTCTCGGACAGTAAATTCAAATCCACGAGCATCTTTAGCCAGGGACTCAAATGCGGCATTGAAGCAAACCGATATATCTTCAAGTCCACTATCAATAAATAGGCTGGAAAAAGAATTGCATGATATAAGGGGCTGAATATACTTTTGGGCATAAATGGAATCGCTGTTTCCAGCAATCAGCATTGGGCTAAAAACAAGAGAGCACAGACGGCATCCCCCAACAGCGGAGGCATAGTGGAGGACATTAGAATTGATCGCGGCCATGTCGCCTTTCTCCAAAAGAAAAGACTCAGACGGGGTCTTGACCTCCATTTTACCATCTGCTATATAGACGAGTTCCATTTCATCATGCCAATGCCACGGTATAATGTCCTCCTGTCGTTCTGAATGATAAGAAGTATATCCGGCACACGGAAATGCGATGGTTCCATGTGGCTGCAGCTCTTTTGATACCCGGTTCAAATTTAATCCGCATTCCTGCAGAGCCATTGTGTTGTCTCCCCTATCTGGCGGTTTTATTATATTATACGGCCATATATGAGTTGTATCAAGTGCGAATTGACGATACTCTTTTAGCAAGGACAACACAGGAGGACAATACAATGTTTCAGTTGCTGTTAGTCATTATCTATCTGGCCTTTATCAGTTTGGGGCTGCCTGATTCTCTCTTAGGGTCAGCATGGCCGTCCATGTATCAGGAATTTTCCGTTCCGGTTTCCTATGCGGGTGGGATTTCTATGATTATCGCAATCGGTACGATCATTTCAAGCCTGCAAAGTGACCGGCTCACCAAAAAATTTGGAACGGGGAAAGTAACCGCCTTTAGCGTGTTAATGACAGCAGCTGCCCTATTTGGTTTTTCCTCGAGTCATTCCTTTGCGGCATTGTGTTTATGGGCGATTCCCTATGGCCTTGGGGCCGGGAGCGTAGACGCTTCGTTGAATAATTATGTTGCGCTTCACTATGCCAGCAGGCACATGAGCTGGCTCCATTGTATGTGGGGCGTAGGCGCCTCTGCGGGGCCTTATATCATGGGATATGCATTGACCAACAGCGGCTCCTGGAACATGGGGTATCGTTATATTGCGATCCTCCAGATCGTTTTAACGGCCATTCTTCTGTTTAGTTTGCCGCTGTGGAAAACACAAACTGCGGCGGACGCAAGCACTGATGCAGAGAAGCCGGAACCGCTTTCGCTCAAAGAAATCATCTGTATTCCAGGTGCGAAAGAAGTCATGGCCGCATTTTTCTGTTACTGCGCCATAGAACAGACAGCGGGCCTGTGGGCAAGCAGTTATCTTGTGCTGCACTGTGGACTATCTCAGGACACGGCGGCCAGCTTTGCCAGCCTGTTTTTTGTGGGAATCACCATAGGACGAGCACTGGGAGGGTTTTTAACGCTGAGGCTCGATGACGTGAAGATGATACGGCTCGGTCAAATCATTGTGGCTGCGGGTGCTCTGCTTCTGCTCTTTCCGCTTGGGAATGGAGGCGCTTTGGCGGGCCTGATCCTGGTCGGTTTGGGCTGTGCTCCAATTTATCCATCCGTTATCCATTCTACACCGGAGCGTTTCGGCGCAGATCAATCTCAGGCGATTATCGGTGTGCAGATGGCTTCTGCTTATGTCGGGACTTGCCTCATGCCGCCCATCTTTGGAATGATTGCAAACCATATCAGTGTTTCCCTATTGCCGCTCTACTTACTGCTTATTTTGGCTCTTATGGTATTTATGCACGAGAAGCTATTAAAAGCGACTGCCAACAGAAGGGAACGCAATGTGACGCATTAAACATTTCATACGCAAGGAGATGAGAACCTGACCAAAAGAGCGCACAGCACCCACGGCAGTAAAGTTTTGCCGTGGGTGCTGATAATTTTTTCGGTAGCGGCCGGGCCTTGACTTTTATCCGTATACGGATTATAATGTGTTTTGTCCGTGTGCGGACAAAAATGGAGGGGTCGGTATGGAAGAACAGATTTTGGCCGCTCTGGCCCAGTTCAACCTGTTCTACAGGGAGCTGGACGAGATATACCACCAGTACGCGGCCCGCCAGGGCATAGGCGACGCGGCGCTCTGGCTGCTGTACTCGCTGCGCGAGTCGCCCGAGCCCATGACGCAGCGCCAGCTCTGCGCCGAGTGGCACAGCCCGCCGCAGACGGTCAACTCCGCGCTCAAGCGCCTGGAACAGCAGGGCTGCATTGCGCTCGAGCCCGTGCCGGGGAACCGCAAGTCAAAGCTGGTGGTGCTGACCGAGGCCGGCCGCGAGCTGACCCGTAGGGTGATTGAACCCGTCATGCTCGCCGAGCGCAGGGCGCTCTCCGTCCTGACGGAGGAAGAGCGCGCGGCGCTGACGGCGGTGACGCGCAAGTATCTGGACGCGCTGCACCGGGAGCTGGGCTGAGCGCACGCCGGTCGGGCCGCACAGGCATAAAACTGGACATATCGGATGCGCCCGGTTATCTCCGCAGATAGCCGGACGGAATATTTCTGTATTCCTGTGGGAAAGAAGCCGGGAGGTCTCCATGGATTCCACGAATATTTTTGCCAAAATGCCGCCGCTGCGGCTGTTTTTCTACGCCTCCATCCCGGGGGCGGTCAGCATGCTGGCCTCGTCGCTCTACCAGACGATAGACGGCATGCTGGTGGGCCAGTACCTGGGCGAGACGGCCTTCGCCGCCATCAATCTGGCCATGCCGTTCATCATTATCAACTTCGCGCTGGCCGACCTGGTCGGCGTCGGCTCGGCGGTGCCCATATCCGTCTGCCTGGGCCGCGGGCAGCACCGGGAGGCCTGCGGGATCTTCAGCTGCGCCTGCCTGCTCATCGTGGCCGCGGCGGCGGCCATGGGCGTGGTCATATACGCCGCCGCGCCGCTGCTCATCGAGCTCATGGGCGCCGAGGGTGAGTTTGCCGCCCTCGCCGTCATGTACCTGCGCACCTATGCGCTGTGCTCACCGGCCACCTCGATTATCTTCGCGGTGGACAACTACCTGCGTATCTGCGGCTATATACGCGGCAGCATGCTCATAAACATCCTCATGTCCGTGCTATGCATGGCGCTGGAAGTGCTTTTCCTCGGGGTGTTCAAATGGGGCATCTGGGCCGCGGCGCTGGCCTCCAGCGCGGGGATGTTCATCTGCACGCTTATCGCCTTTATCCCCTTCTTCCGGGGACGGGCCCTGCTGCGCTTCACGCGGCCGCGTTTCACGGCCGCTATGCTCAGGCAGATTGTCTCCTGCGGCAGCCCCACCTTCCTGAACAACATCGCCGGACGCATTACCAGCATCGTCATAAACGCCATCCTGGTCCGTCTCGGCGGCCAGGACGCCGTGAGCGTCTACGGCGTCCTGATGTACGTTGACGGCTTCATCCAGCCCCTGCTCTACGGCATGTGCGACTCGCTCCAGCCGGCCGTGGGCTTCAACTGGGGGGCACAGAAGTACTCCCGCGTGCGCGCTATTGAGAAGTGCTGCTACACCGCCAGCGCCGCGGTCAGCGTGATCTCCGCGGCGGTAATCATGCTCATACCCGGCTTTATTGCGCGGCTGTTTCTGGCCGACGCCGGCGGCGTAATCCCGGACGCAGTATTCGCGCTGAGGCTGTTCAGCCTGACATACGTGACGCGCTGGCTGAGCTTCGCCACCCAGAGCTACATGCTGGCCGTGGAGAAGGCACTGCCGGCCTCCGTGCTCTCCATCGCCACCGTGCTGGTATTCCCCCTCCTGCTCATACTCGCGCTCTGGCCGCTGGGGCTCACCGGCATCTGGCTCAACCTGCCCCTGACCTCAGCGCTGTCCGGCGTGCTGGCCCTGCTTATACTGAAAAGGCTCCGCGGAGAGCTCTCGCAGCCCGACGCGCAGAACTGAACAAACGCCCCCGCGCTTTTCAGCTGCGGGGGCGTTTTCTCATTTGCGGATGAGCTCGTCTGTGAGCTTCAGGATCTCCGGGGCTATCTTCTCGCGCTCTTTCCTGGTGATGCGCGAATAGACGGGGTATGCGGCCGCGACGAGGGTTATGCCAGCAAGGCCGATTATGATCCCCGGTATGAACAGCTCCCCCGTCCAGACCATGGTGCAGCACATGCCCAGGCCCATGACCAGGCAACCCGCCACGCCGATGATAACGGAAATCACCGTCCCCTTCTTCGTCGCCTTTTTGTCCAGGCGGCGGAGCTGGTCCAGCTTGCTCTCCTCGGGGGGCAGGTATTTCTCCCGTATGCTCTCGATCTCACGCTGCTGTTTGGCAGAGTAGGTATAATTGAATGTATCCTTCCTGACGTCCATCCGTGACAGTCCTTTCCGACACTTGATTTTCGATGCTTTATGGCCTGTAATCATCGCCGCGGGCTTAAAGTTTCGTTTGCAAATCGTTATTTTCCATCTCTCTCAGCGCCCTTGCCGCGCGGACTATCATGCAGCTTCCCAGACCGATGACGATTAAGCACACGGCCACGCCGGTGGTGAGGATCATGACCGTGCGGAATCCGGCCTCGTCTTCGCTGCCGAACTGGGCGAGCATGGCCACCTCCAGCGACAGCATGGACACCAGCGCCGCCGCCAGGCTGACGGAGCGCGCCGCGCTCATGGCCGGGCTCTTGTACCTGCGGTACTTCACCACGTTGACAACGCCCATAATGGTCGTATAAAAAGTGTAGAGCGCCATGACGAAGATCAGGTATCCCGCGTACGAAAAACCGCCCTCTTCGTGCAGCACGAGCGCTATCACGCCCGCCATTGCTATGGTCATCGCCGTGAGCACAGCGCCGCAGATGCGGTACCGCTTCCACTCCCCGCTCAGGTTGGTGCCGAAGCCGTGCCTGTGCACATAGCGCACCAGCAAAAACCTCAGCGCGGCGAGGAACAGGTAGTAGACCGCCAGCGTGCCGAACCAGATGGAGTTATATAAAAAGCCGTTCAGGGCGTTGAGCAGCGAGTAGAGCACATTGATGCACAGCGAGGCGTGGAGAGAGATGTTCACGCGGAAGCGGGCGTCCGTCATATACCGGTTCACGAGCGGGTTCTGCTCGGCCCTGCTCCTGCCGCGTTTGAAAAGGGGTGTCATATTGGCGCACAGTATGACCAGTGCATACGCCGAAAATACGTAGGCGATATAAGATATGGGACTGTCCTCCCCGGCAACTGCGAACGCATAGACCAGCAGGGCCGCCGCAGCGGGCACACAGACGAGGACCGCCGCCGTCCCCGGGAACAGGAGCTTATTCAGGAGCCTTTTGAACCTTTCCATCCGCGCCCCTCCCGAGCCTGACGATGAATTCGCTGCCCACGCCGGCCTCGCTGCTGACGGAGATATCGCCGCCGACGATGTCTATTACCCTCTTGACGAGCGCGAGTCCGAGGCCGTTGCCCTGCGTGGCATGGGACGTATCCCCCTGATAGAACTTCTCAAATATATGTTTGCCCACTTCGGGCGGGATGCCGCAGCCGGTGTCCGCCACCCTCACCACGGCGTCTCCCCCGTCCTCCCTGAGCGAGACGGAGACCCGGCCGTGCGGCCCGGTGAATTTTATCGCGTTGGAGAAGAGGTTGTTCCACACCAGGCTCAGCAGCTCGGCGTCCGTATCGACCATGACCCCGTCTGCTATGTCCGTCTCTATGTCCAGCTCCTTCTCCTCCCACGCGCCCTCAAAGGCGAGCAGGCATTCGCACAGCTGCTCGCCGAGGTCGTAGGTCTCCACGCTGGGATATATCTGCTGGTTCTCCAGCTTGTTGAGCCTGAGGATGTTGGTGATGAGGTCGGCCAGCCGGCGCGAGGCGTCAGTCACGGCCTTGGCGTACTCGATGCGCTTCTCCTCGCTCAGCCCCGGCTGCTGCAGCATGGTGCCGTAGTTCTGTATGACGGCAAGCGGGGTCTTGAGCTCGTGCGAGACATTGGCGATAAAGTCCGTACGCAGCGTCTCCATGCCGGCAAGCTCCCGGGCCATCTTGTTGAAGCAGTCGCCTATTACGTCGAAGCCGTCCAGCTTATCCGCGCTGCGTATGGGCGGGATACGCACGGAGAAGTCGCCCTGCATGATCCTGTCGGCCGCCCTGGCTATCATGCGCACCGGCCGTCCCACCATGAATTTACGCCGCACCCCGTCTATCACCGTCGCCGCCGCGCTGAGCAGCGCTATGTTCAGCGCCGTCATCTTTGCCGCGCTCTCCACGTATTCGCGCGTCAGCTCTATACCCGACGTGCGGGCAAAAGTATTCAGGAACAGCAGCATGCTGCATGTGATGGCGAAGGCTATGGTGGCGAAAAAGATAACATACCGGCGCAGGGAAAAGAGCCAGACCGTGCGGCGCCTTTGCTCCGTCCCGCCCTTCATTTCAGCACCGCCTTGTAGCCCAGGCCGTGGACGGTGACTATCTCAAAGTCGCCGCAATCGGCAAACTTGCTGCGCAGCTTGGTCATATAGACGTCCACCGTGCGCGGGCCGGAGGCGCTGTCCCCGTCCCAGAACTCGTCCATGAGCTGGCTGCGGGTAAAGGTCTTCTTAGGATAGCTGAGCAGCTTGTAGATGAGGTTGAACTCCCTCACCGTCAGCGGTATCTCCTCGCCCTTCACGTACGCCGTGCGCTCGTCGGCATCCAGCACCAGTGAGCCGACCTCCAGCCGGCGGCTGTGGGCGATCTTCGCCCGGCGCAGCAGCGCCTCTATGCGCAACAGCAGCTCGTCCAGGTCCACCGGCTTGACCATGTAGTCGTCCACGCCGAGCCTGAATCCCCGCTGCTTGCTGGCGAAATCGTCCCGCGCAGTCATGAAGAGTATGGGTATATCGGAGTTGAGTTCGCGCACGGTGCGGGCGAACTCAAAGCCGTCTATTTCCGGCATCATGATGTCGGATATAATGAGATCCACCAGCGTCCCGCCGTACATGACGTCATACGCCTCCACGGCGCTGAGACAGCCCACGGCCTCGTATCCGTTCTGGTTCAAATAGGAGCACACCGTGCGGTTCAGCTCCCTGTCATCCTCCACTACGAGCAGCTTAAACACGATAGTACGCCTCCTCAGCTTGATGTGCCCATATTAAAACACACAAATGTTAAAGAAATGTTTGCGTTTCAGCGCCCGGCAAAAATATTTTCACCGCAGTGCCCCGACGGCTGTGGCCGGGCTTGTCGCGCCGTTTCCCGCCGCTGCAAAACAGCGCCGGGAAGTCCCGCTGTGGCTCCCGGCGCCGGTGCCGCGCGGCGCTCATTTCTGCTGCGAGAGGCGCTTTCTGGCCTCCTCCACGGTCTCACCCTCGCGGGCGAACAGCTTTTCCACGAATTTGTCACTGACCTTGCTGAAAGCGCTGACCGCGCCGCTTTCAACCTTTTTATATCCGCCCACGACGCCGTCCTCGATCTTTTTGTAGCCTCCGGTCACGCCGTCTTCTATCTTTTTGAACCCGCCGGCGACGCTGCCGGCAATCTTTGCGTTGGTATCTGCGAGTTTTGACATCTGTATCTTCCTTCCTGACTGATAACAGTTATTTCAATCCCTTTACGGCGGGGATGAGGCAGAGCAGGGCCACAATGCCAACAATGCCCACGATTATGCCGGGGATCATCATGTCCCAGACCATGGTCATGCACATGCCCACGCCGAGAACAATAGCCCCGGCAACGCCAAGCAGCGTTATGCCGATGGCGCGCCCGTTGAAGGATATGGCCTTCTTGCCGGACATCTTCCGGAGCACCATCACCATTATCAGCAGTACCACCGCGCCGACGGCGCCGACCACGATCCCCGGCACGAATGCGCCCCACTCGGGAATGAGCGCCATGCACATGCCCAGCGCGAAAAGTATACCGCCGACGGTGCTCAGTATGAGCGTGACAAAATCCTTTTTCTGCATAATTTTCACAGCCTCCGTTTTTAAGCTTTTCTCGGTTTCTTCAACCTTTGGCCATATCTTAGGCCAGCCGTGTTTTTGAATTGATGATGAAATGTTTGCGAACTGTTAAAAGAGCGGAGGCTATTGTAATCGTTGACATTACATCTTTTTCGGACTATAATTGTATCCGCACAGGAGGGATCACACATGCAGATATCAAGCCGGTTTACCATAGCGGTACACATCCTCGCCTGCATAGACACGTTTGACGGCCGCTACAAGCTCACCAGCGACTTTCTGGCGGAGAGCGTCAATGTGAATCCGGTCATCATACGCCGCCTGCTTTTGCAGCTCAAGGCGGCAGGACTGGTAAACGTCCGGCGCGGCAGCGGCGGGGCCTCCATCGCCCGTCCGCTTGGGGAGATCTCCCTCCTGGACATCTACCGCGCCGTGGACTGCGTGGAAAACGGCGAGCTATTCCACTTCCACGAAAACCCCAACCGGAATTGCCCGGTGGGGCGCAACATACACCGCGTGCTCGACGGCAGGCTCGAGCAGGTGCAGTCGGCTATGGAATGCGAGCTGGCGAAGATAACCATGGCCGATGTGATCCGGGACACAAGGCAATGCATAGCGGAGGACTCCGGGAGCGGAACCTAAAAATAAACAGCAGCGGGGACGGCAATTCTGCCGTC
>OLRU01003248.1_pt1 | contig 10319 bp, 10 predicted proteins | sample 1672961 | NCBI WGS metagenome assembly OLRU01 (sample SAMEA3136741, study PRJEB25190) | human gut metagenome | biome: human gut; feature: human-associated habitat; material: faeces | place: Austria | collected 2013 | reverse complement strand
GTGCTTATTCGCATAAGCTTTTACTTACATTGTTTAATTTACAAGGTGCACTCGCAACCTCGAAAAGCCCGAAATCTGTACCTTTTTGACCGGCTTCTCAGTGGTCTGTCGGGTTTCTTTCGTTTCGGCCTCTCGGTGAGGTGCTTGACTAATATAGCACTTGGAGACCGGAATGTCAAGAGTTTTTTCAGTTTTTTTCGAGATTTTTTTCGCGGCCTCTCAGGCCGGCCTCCGGGACGCTGCCGCGTTTTCCGGGGGAGCTATATAATACCTGAATGTGCGGCATTTGTCAAGGACTATTTTAAAAAATCCTCCGGCTTTTTTGCCGGAGGACTTTCTCGCCGTATTGGCTGTTATTTGACCTTGTTCTCCAGCACTCCGATGCCGTCTATCTCGCAGCGGACCACGTCGCCGCTGCCGAGGTACCTGGGCGGGGTGAAGCCCATGCCAACCCCGGCCGGAGTGCCCATGGCTATAATCGTTCCCGCCTTGAGCGTTATGCCGGCGGAGAGCTCCGCAATGACGTGCGCCGCGCCGTAAATCTCGAAGCGGGTGTTGCTGTCCTGGCGCAGTTCGCCGTTTATATAACAGCGTATGGGAAGCTCCGGCTCCCAGGCGAACTCGTCGCGCGTGACGATCCAGGGGCCCATAGCCGTGTGTGTATCCAGGCTCTTGCCGAAGTAGAACTGCTTGTGGGCCGTCTGGAGGTTGCGGGCGGACACGTCGTTGAGCACGCTGTAGCCGAGGACATACTCCTCCGCCTCAGCCTCGCTCACCCTGTAGGCGTCACGTCCCAGGATGACAGCCAGCTCGACCTCGTAGTCGAGGGAATCTACTATATCAAAGTGGCCGTCAATATACTCGTCCGGCCCTATTATGTACGCAGCGCGCTTGGAGAAGTACACCGCCTTGCCGGCGTTCTTCTTGAATTCGGCGTCGCCGCCCCACTTCTCGGCCTCCGCACTGTGGTCCACGTAGTTCATGCCCAGGCAGATAACGTCCTGCGCCGGTTCCGGGATGGGCGAGAGTACGCGCACGTCGGCGAGGGCAATCCCCTCCCCGCTCAGCAGCGAGGCCCCCGGCAGCTTGCCGTCCAGGGACCTTATGAGCGTGAGCATGTCGGGTGCAGCCTCGTAGACCAACTCGCCGTCGCTGGCTGCGGCAAAACGGCGGCCCTGGTACTCACAAGTGAGCAGTTTCATTCCTGTGTCCTCCTGTCTGTTATCTTATTTCTCTCCAACTAATTTAGTATTGTATCATTTTATCAGCGTGATCTCCCCGATAAGCGGTATGGGCTTGCGCTTGCCCTTGAGCGCGTTGCTTATGCCGCAGAAAAAGCACACTATGGCCAGAATATTGAGCAGGCCCACAAAGGGTATGAAGTCGAACATCCAGATGATGACTTCCACCAGGAACAGCACCAGGCCCTGGTTTACATGATAGCGCACGAAGCGGCTCTTGGGCTTGAGCAGCCATGAGAGCAGGAACAGCGGCCCGAAGTAACACAAAGCGCCGAGGAGCTTGTTCTTCTTGGCATCGTGTTTGTATTCGCCGGCGTAATCCCGGGAGCCTGTTGATTCCTCTCCCTCGTAAGTAAAGGTACCTCCCCCGGTACGGGGCTCGTCTGCGTCATAGGTGAAGGTACCCTTATCATAGCTGCGCCGCCGGCGCGACGTGTTCTGCCCGGCGCGTCCGGTGTCGCTGGCCTTTTTATATGTATAATGGTACTCCCCGCTCCGGTTGTCCTTTTGCTCCGCGGCCGCGGCGCCCGCCGCGGCGGATGAGGAGTTGCCGGCGGTCTTCTTTGTCTGGCGTTTGGGCGCCTCAGCCTTGGGCTGGCCGCAGGCCGGGCACTCCTCTGCCCAGTCGGGCATGTAGGCCCCGCAGGATTTACAATAGCTCATCATTATCCCTCTCGTATTTCGTCAGGTGTAGACAGGGTTATTATATAACGCTGAAGGCCGTTTTGTAAAGCTGGCAAACTCTTGTGCCCCGTTTCTTTTAAGCAGACAGAGAAACGGGGCACTTAACTTTATTCAGGCGCAGAAGCGGTGGTTGCCGATGGTGATGATCTCCTCCCTGGACCATATCCAGGCGTTCGTGGCCGTCTTGGGGTTGAAATAGTATATCGCCCCGCCGCTGGGGTCGGCCCCGGCCAAGGCGTCCCTGGCGGCCTGCCAGGCGCTGTCGGACACGGGCTCGTCCCACTGCCCGTCTAGCATACAGCTGAAAGCGCCGGGCTGGAAGATGACCTCGGCTATGCTGTTCGGGAACGACGGGTGCTCCACACGGTTGAGCACCACGGCCCCGACCGCCACCTGGCCGGAATACGGCTCACCGCGGGCCTCGGCAGATATGAGCCGGGCCAACAGGGCCAGCTCGCCGGAGGCGTCCTCCCCCGCCGTGCCTCCGGCTGGCTGCAGCCCCATGGCGGCCAGCGTGGCCGGGCCGGCACGGCCGTCCACGTCCAGACCGTTCGTCTCCTGGAAATACCGCACCGCTTCTTCGGTGGCCGAGCCGTATATACCGTCCACGCTGCCGGAATAATAACCCCAGTCGCGCAGCAGGGTCTGTATCTCGCGCACGGTGGCGCCGGAGTCGCCGCGCTCATATGTCTCGGCCCGGGCGGCCTGCACCAGAGCGATAATGGATATATTCAGCGCAAACAGTACTGCCAGCGCCAAAATCAGCTTTTTACGCTTTGTAGTCAAAAGGAATCGCCCCCTCGCACATAGCATACGAGGGGGCGGACAGGTTTATTCTTGCGAAAAATTGGCTGTTTACGCAGCGGCCACGGTGAGGGTAGTGCCGTCGTTGGCGGTGATGGAATAGCCCTCGGCGGCGGCTACATTCTCAGCCGAGCAGGGGGGCGCACCGGTTACGGTGACGGCGCAGCCGACGGTGACATCGCCGCTGACGTCGATGGCCGCAGTCTCCGCGGCGGTGGCATTGAGCGTGCCCTCGCCGGAGATGGTGAGCGCGTCGCCCTCGCCGCCGGAGATGACCGGGGCGCCGCCGTCGGCCGCCAGGGTGACGGTGCCGGTTATGACTATCTCCAGGTCTCCGCCGGAGAAGCTGATGAGCGCGTCTTCTGCGTCGCTTCCCTGCAGGGTGACGTCCTCTATGGTGAGGGTGCCGTCGGCATAGTCAAAGCCGCTGTAGCCCACGCCAGTGAGCTGTCCGCCGCGGATGATGTCGATGCCGTTCACGACCAGGGACTCAATCGGCTCCGGGTCCGGGGTCGGGGTGGGGCTGACGGCGGGCCCGAGCAGGTCCGTGGGGGTGGAGCCCTCATAATTCGGGGTGGGGCTGGTTCCGGCGTCCCCGCTGCCGCAGGCAGCCAGGGCAAAGACCATGCACAGCGCGAGCGCCATGGCAAATAGCTTCTTCATCAATTACGTATCTCCTTTCGTTATTCGGCGAGGTCGATGGCGCGGGTGCGGATCTCCTCGCAGATGTCGGCGACAAACTTGTCCAGGGCCACCGCGCCCTTGTCGCCGCCGGTACGGGTACGGACGGAAACGGTGCCGTTCTCGCTCTCCTTGTCGCCTATTACGAGCATATAGGGTATCTTCTTGCTCTGGGCCTCGCGGATTTTGTAGCCGATCTTCTCGTTGCGGAAATCGCACTCCACGCGCACGCCGTGCGCGGTGAGCTCGTCGGCCACCTTCTGGGACCACTCGCGGCTGCGGTCGGTAATGGGCATCACCTTGACCTGCACGGGAGAGAGCCAGGTGGGGAACGCGCCGCCGAAGTGCTCGGTGATGACTCCGATAAAGCGCTCGATGCTGCCCAGCAGCGCGCGGTGGATCATGATGGGCCTGTGCTTGAGGCCGTCCTCGCCCACGTACTCGAGTTCGAAGCGCTCGGGCATCTGGTAGTCGAGCTGGATGGTGCCGCACTGCCAGGTGCGTCCCAGGCTGTCGGCCAGGTGGAAGTCGAGCTTCGGACCGTAGAAGGCGCCGTCGCCCTCGTTGATCTCATAGGTCTTGCCCAGCTCCTCCACGGCGGCCTTGAGCGTGGCCTCGGCGCTGCGCCAGGTGGCCTCGTCGCCCATGTGGTCCTCGGGCATGGTGGAGAGCTCGATCTTGTAGGTCAGGGCGAAGGTGGAGTAGATCTCGTCGAAGATCTGCACCACGCCCTTAATCTCGTCCTTCATCTGCTCGGGGGTCATGAAGATGTGCGCGTCGTCCTGGGTGAAGCAGCGGACGCGGAAGAGGCCGTGCAGCGCGCCGGAGAGCTCGTGGCGGTGGACTATGCCCAGCTCGGCCATGCGGATGGGCAGGTCACGGTAGGAGTGCGGCTCGCTCTTGTACACCAGCATGCCGCCGGGGCAGTTCATGGGCTTGACCGCGTAGTCCTCGCCGTCTATGACCGTGGTGTACATATTGTCCTTATAGTGGTCCCAGTGGCCGCTGCGGTGCCAGAGCTCCTGGTTGAGTATGATCGGGGTGGAGACCTCCACGTACCCGTAGCGCTTGTGTACCTCGCGCCAGTACTCGAGCAGGGTGTTCTTGAGCACCATGCCGTTGGGCAGGAAGAAGGGGAAGCCGGGGCCCTCGTCAGCCAGCATGAAGAGGCCGAGCTCGCGGCCCAGCTTGCGGTGGTCGCGCTTCTTCGCCTCTTCTAGACGAGCAAGGTAGGCGTCAAGTTCCTCCTTTTTCATAAAACAGGTGCCATAAATTCTCTGCAGCATCTTGTTCTTGCTGTCGCCGCGCCAGTAGGCACCGGTGCAGTTCATCAGCTTGATGGCGTTGCCCTTGATGCGTCCGGTGCTGTCCAGGTGCGGGCCGGCGCAGAGGTCGGTGAATTCGCCCTGCCTGTAGAAACTGATGACGGCGTCCTCGGGCAGGTCCTCTATGAGCTCGACCTTGTAGGGCTCGCCCTTCTCCTCCATGAGCTTGATGGCCTCGGCGCGGGGCAGCTCGAAGCGCTCGATGGGCAGCTTCTCCTTGCAGATCTTGCGCATCTCAGCTTCGATCTTCTCCAGCACCTCGGGAGTGAAGGTGACATCGGAGTCGATGTCGTAATAGAACCCGTCCTCAATGGCCGGGCCGATGGCCAGCTTGCTCTCGGGGTACAGGCGCTTTACCGCCTGGGCGAGGACATGGCTGGTGGAGTGGCGGTAGGTGTCGCGGTATTCCTTGTTTTCAAAGGTGTACTGGTTTTTCTTCTCGTCCATTGAATTTACCTCCAAAATGCCTCCTGCATCCGCCGTGCAGACGTCTCGCCATCACGCCGGCGGCTGCGCTTGAAAATGAAAAGCGCCCCTACGCCTTGCGGCACAGGGGTGCAGTTTTTGCACGGTTCCACCCTGAGTTTTAACTCAAGAGGCCTTAACGCGGCCGCACGTGCGCGGATACTGAGCTTTCCCCGCGCAGGCTCAGGAGCGGTGGCGCAAAGCACTTGGCCGGCCCGCCTCACAGCCAAGGGCGGGCTCTCTTGAACGGCGCAAATGTGCCGCGCGTCTCCTTCAACGCCTTTATCGGCGTTATATTATCACTATCCGGCCCTGATGTCAAGGCGCGCCGTTAACAAACATCCCGCCATTCCGCCGGGAAATGCTGTTAATCCTTGACTATCTAACAAGTGTTAGGTATAATGTGCCTAACACTTGTTAGGTAAGGTGGGGCAATATGTCGGATACCAGGGAAAAAATCCTCTCCGTGTCGCTGGAGCTCTTCTCCCGCCAGGGGAGCGAGGCGGTGTCCATACGCGATATATGCGCGCGCGTGGGCATCAGGGAGAGCTCGGTCTACTACCATTTCACCAGCAAACAGGCCATTTTTGACGAGCTGCTCGCGCGTTTCGAGTCCAGAGCTGCGGAGATGATGGCCCGGCTCGAGTCGGCGCTGGACGAGGGAGCCAGGCCCGATGCGGCGGGCCTGATGTCCGTCTGCGGCCACTTTTTCGACGGCTATCTCATGGAGCCTTTCTGCAACGGCGTGCTGAGGCTCCTGACCATCGAGCAGTTCAGCTCGCTCAAGGCGCGCTCACTCTACCGCCGCTGGATGTTTGACGAGCCGCTGGCATACCAGACCAGGCTCTTCGCGGCCCTGACGAACCGCGCGGACGCCAGCTATCTGGCCGTCAAGTTCTACTCGCCCATATACCTGTACGCGCAGCGCTGGCTGCTCTGCGGCCCGCTCTCCGACGGCGACAGGGCCGCCTTCCGCGCCGACGCATACCGGCACGTGCGCCGATTCTTCGCCGAGCTGGAGGTGCGCAATGGCTGACATACTCATCTGCGGCGCCAATGAGGGCATCGGCTATCATATGGCTCTCGCACTGCTGGATCTGGGGCACCGGGTGGCCGTGCTGGACGTGAGCCTGGACAGCATCGGCCCGCTGCAGCGGCAGTTTGAGGGCCGCCTGCTGTGCTACGAGGGCGATGTGCGCAGCGAGAGCTCCGTCGCGCAGGCCGTATGTGCGGCGGCCGACGCCTTCGGCGGCCTTGATGCCGCGGTGCAGAACGCCTGCCTCTGCCCCTTCTCCCCTTTTGAGGACACGGACGGTGACGTGCTGAAGGCTGCATTTTATGTAAACTATTTTGGCGCAGTCAACCTCACCCGCTCAGCCGCGCCTCACATGCGCGCCGGCGGCCGCATACTCTTCACCAGCTCCGGCGTAGGTGTGACGGGCTTTCCCAATCTCACGGCCTATGCCTCCACCAAGGGGGCTATCGAGTCGCTCGCCAAATGCCTGAGGCTGGAGTACGCCCGGCAGGGGCTGAGCTTCCACATCCTCCATCCGCCGCTTACCCGCACGCGCTCCAGCGCGCCGCTTCCGGTGCCCGCCGAGTTCATGGCCAGCCCGGAAGCTGTCGGCCGGGGCCTGGCAAAGCACCTGTTCTCCAGGCACTTCATCATCTGCCACTCCCCCTGGCAGCGGGCGCAAACACTCATGTGTTATCTCGCCCCGCTGAAATTCGGCTCCATCATGGCCCGGATGACCGCCAGGGCGAATTAATTATGTAAACTAAACCGGCCGGACAAACGCTTTGTCCGGCCGGTTTCCATATAGCTTATGTCAACTTGTCATCGCGTCAGGCGCTCTCGGACGGCCAGACGATCTGCTCAAAGCTGTTGTCGATAGCAGCCACGATATAGTCCTCGCCCATATACGTGGTGTCGCCCTCGGCGGAGGTGGTGGTGCGCCAGCTCAGGGCGGTTACGTTCTTGCCGCTGAGGGCGGTGATCTCTGTGAGCTCCGGCACGCCGTTGTTGTTCTGCCCGCTGAGATCAACGCGGTACCAGCGCCCGTCGGCCGTGGCCACTACGGCGTAGCAGTCGGAGCCGGGGAACCAGCTGGTGCAGGGCAGCTCATAGACGGCGGTCACGTCGCTGTCGGCGGGGATGGCGCGCGGGCGGCTCATGGCCTCGGTGATCTGCTGGCGGCGCTGGCCCTCTGCGGCCTCCTCCGGGTCGGCGGAGTTGGGGTCGGCCACGTCCGTCCACAGCTCGGCGTGGGTTATGGTTACGGTCGCCGTGCCGTCGCTGACCTCGATGGAGAAGTTGGGGTTGTCGTGGCCCTTCAGGTCCACAATGGAGGCAAACGGCGTACCGTCCGGGGCGGTGGTCACCCGCTCCAGCTCCTGGCCTGCGGCCCTGTAGATGAGGGTGGCGGCCTGGGCGCGGGTGAGGATCTCGCCCGGACGGATTGTCCCGTCCTCAAAGCCGTCGAAGAGCCCGGCCTTGCACATTGCCCCCACATAGGGCACATAGTCCTGGCCCACGTCGGCATAGTCGCTGTACGGTATCTCGTCAGTGAGCTCGAGGTCCAGCGCCACGGCCAGTATCTTGGCGGCAAGCTGGCGGTGAACCGGGTCGTTGAACTGAGACCAGGCGCAGTCCTCCTCAGTGAGCCAGCCGAGGTCATAGGCGTTGCGCATCTGCACGCCGGCCCAGTGGCCGTACTCCTCGCCGGTCTCAATCCCGAGGCATTTGGCCGTCATGGTGACGAACTCGGCGACGCTGACGTCGCGCCCCGGCCTGAACGCGCCATCCTCATAGCCGTCAATGTACCCGGCGTCTATCATGGCGCTGACCTCAGTATAGAACCAGTCGCTCTCATGCACGTCGCTGAGGGTGGGCGTGTCAGCCAGGACGGCTGTGCCGAGCGACAGCACGAGCGCCAGTGTCAGCGCTGCAGCTAATAGCTTTTTCACGGTTTTCCTCCTTATTACACGTTGAACCTGAACAGTGTAACGTCTCCGTCTTTCATCACGTAGTCCTTGCCCTCGCTGCGGACGAGGCCCTTCTCCTTGGCGGCGGCCATGCTGCCGCATGCCTTGAGGTCGTCGAAGGCCACTATCTCCGCGCGGATGAAGCCGCGCTCGAAGTCGGAGTGGATCTTGCCCGCCGCCTGGGGGGCCTTGGTGCCCTTGGTGATGGTCCAGGCGCGCACTTCGTCGCTGCCGCAGGTGAGGAAACTGATGAGGCCCAGCAGCGCGTAGGAGCACTTGATGAGCCGGTCGAGGCCGCTCTCGTGCAGGCCCAGCTCCTCCAGGAACATGGCCTTGTCCTCCTCGTCTAGCTCGCCTATCTCCTGCTCGGTACGCGCGCATATGGGCAGCACCTGGGCCCCCTCCGCGTCGGCTATCGCTTTGACGGACTGGTAGTAGGCGTTGTTCCCGAAGTCCGCAATCCCGTCCTCGTCCATGTTGGCCGCGTAGATAACGGGCTTGAGGCTGAGGAGGTCAACGGTCTCCATGAGCTCGCGCTCTTCCTCGTCACACTCCCAGCTGCGGGCGGTCTTGCCCTCGTTGAGGTGGGCCAGCAGGCGCTCGAACACCTCCGCCTCACGGGCGAATTTCTTGTCCCCGCCCTTGGCAGCCTTTTTGCTCTTGTCTATGCGCCGCTCGACCAGCTCCATGTCGGCCATGATGAGTTCCAGGTTGATTATATCTATGTCGCGCGCCGGGTCGGTGCCGCCCTCGACGTGGATGATATTCTCGTCGTCAAAGCAGCGCACCACGTGGATGATGGCGTCCGTGCGGCGTATGTTCTCCAGGAATTTGTTGCCCAGGCCCTCGCCGTGGCTGGCGCCCTTGACAAGCCCGGCTATGTCCACGAACTCTATGACGGCCGGGGTGTACTTCTTGGGGCTGTACAGGTCGCGCAGGAAGTCCAGCCGCTCATCGGGCACAGCCACCATGCCGACGTTGGGCTCGATGGTGCAGAACGGGTAGTTGGCGCTCTCCGCGCCCGCGTTGGTGATGGCGTTGAACAGGGTGCTCTTGCCCACGTTGGGCAGGCCCACGATTCCTAATTTCATATATCATATCTCCCTTGTCTTCAGAGTAAAAGGCCGGTTAAAGACGGAGGTATTATACCACAGTGCGCCCCCGGCCTCAATAGATATTCTGCACACGCCCCTTTGAAATGTTAATTACCGCGCCGCAACCGCCGGTTGCGGAACTTCCAGCCGTGCTTTATTGCGCCGCAACCGGCGTTCTGGTATACTTGTCTCACAAACATGAGGGAGGAAAAGCATGAAACTGCACGAGAAGATATACTATTACAGAAAGAAGGCCGGCCTCTCGCAGGACGCCCTGGCCGAGCAGCTCGGTATTTCCCGCCAGGCCGTTTCAAAGTGGGAGACCGGCGAGTCAGTGCCCGAGACGGGCAAGCTCGCCGCGCTGGCCTCGGCACTGGGGATAACGGTGGACTGGCTGCTCTCCGAGGCCGAGCCGGAGGAGACGCGCGCCCCGGATACTGACGCCGGCTGTTTCACCTGGGACGGGGAGACGCAGAGCCAGCCGCGCAGCCAGGCCCCGGACTGGGTGGAGAACCTGCCCAGATTCCTGCGCAGCGCCGCCCGCCGCTGGGGCTGGCTAATTGGCGTCTACATCGCCATAAGCGGCCTGCCGTTTACCATCATCGGGGCGCTGGCGACCTTCATCTCCAACAGCATGCTCAGCGACTTCGGCAGCTCCTTCGGCGGCATGTTCGGGCCGACGATAGAGGTTAACGGCGTGCAGGTGCCCATAGACGGTGGCTCGTTCGGCATGGTGCAGAGCAACCCGGTGGCCATATTCGGCACGGTCATCATGATAATAGGCATCGTGCTGATCATAGCCGGCATAGTCCTGGCCGTATTCCTCAAGCGCAAGAGCCGGGAATAAAAGCATCCCGGGCCCAAAAGCAAAGAATCCCCCTTGGCAGTAACGCCAAGGGGGATTTGCCGTCAGCCCTTTATCTGACCCCGGTTACACGCTGTACCCGGTGTCACGGGGCTATTTTTGTTTTACCAGTTGGGCTCGGCGAGCTTGTCGGTCCACTCCTCGACCACTTCGCCGCTCACGCTGATCCAGTCGT
>OLRU01003239.1_pt1 | contig 10345 bp, 7 predicted proteins | sample 1672961 | NCBI WGS metagenome assembly OLRU01 (sample SAMEA3136741, study PRJEB25190) | human gut metagenome | biome: human gut; feature: human-associated habitat; material: faeces | place: Austria | collected 2013 | reverse complement strand
CAGAGCCAGGGTCGCACCGCCGGGGCGCAGCTTTAGCTGCAAACTCAGGCTGCCCAGTCGCTCGCCCAGCAGATGCACCCGGACAAGGAGGGAGTCCGGAGCACGCCAGCCGGCGGCGATAACACAGGGCAGCGCGGGGTCGTCCCACAGATGGCTTTGCACCAATGCCCCCGTCCGGAAAGGCAGCGTGCAGGTCTTGCCGCCGTAGTGCAGCACCAGTGCGTTTTCTTGCAGCTGCAGGGCCGTCAGGCCGGGAGCGTTGAGGCCCATCTGCACCGTCGCACAGCAAAGCTCGGTGTCGGGGGCCGCCAGGTTTTCCACAATCGGCAGCTGCATGGTGGATAACTTTTTCGTCAGTTCGGCATAAGCCGCAGGGTTTGCGGGCAGCGCAGCATCGGCCACGCCGGGCAGCAGGCAGTTCCAGAAGGCATCCAGAATCGTCTGTACGCCGCCCGCCAGGGGCTGGGTATCGGCCGTCGTCACAAGGAGCATATCCTGATCCGGCAGGCAGATGGCCAGCTGGCCGCCCATACCATACATAGACCATGCGTTATGGGTCAGCCGCCAGAACTGGTAGCCGTAGCCTTGGGCAAAATCCCAGCCGCCGCTGCCGCCGTTCTCGGCATTGTCGATTTGCCAGGCCGTGGCAGCCTGCAAATAGTCTTGGGGTAAAAGCTGTTGGCCATCCCACTGCCCACCCTGCGCAACAAGGCGGAGCAGCGCCAGCATATCCCGGGGGGTAGCCATCAGGCCGGACCCGCCCTGGCTTATGCCCATGGGATCCCGGATGCAATAGCTTTGCTCTGAAAAGCCGATGGCATCCAGTGCCTCACGGCGCAGCACATCCAGTAGGGGGCGGCCCATCCGCTTTTCCACCAGGGCCCACAACGTATGGCTGCTGCTGGTATCATAGCAGAAGAAACTGCCCGGCTCGTGGTCGGTCCGCGCGGTGAAGAACGACCCCACCCAATCCTTAGTGGGCCGCCGTTTGTAGGTCGTGCCGTTGTACGGCGTTGCCATGCGCAGCATATCCCGGATGGTCAGCCGTGCCAGCTCGGGGCTAGGGCCGCCCAGGGGGAGCTTTTCGGCAAAGTGATCCACGATATGGTCGTCCAAATCGAGATACCCTTTGGCGCACATAACGCCGACAGCCAGCGACACAAGGCTTTTCGTCTCGCTGTACATACGATGCAGCGTATCTTTTGTGAATGGTGCCGCGTACCCTTCGCAAATCAGCGCGTCATGCCGCATGACCAGCAGGCTGTGCAGCGCCACCCGACGCTGAGCCAGATAATCAAGCGTTTGGCTGAGGGCCGCACTGGACACGCCAACTTCCTCCGGCTTTGCTATGGAAAACTGCATACAGCTCACCCTGTTTTGCCCACGCGGTTCTTCTCAAAGGCGATAAACGCCGGGTCGCCGGGCATGATGGGGTCGTACCCCTTGTTGAAAATCTCCACTTTGGGGAAGTCGTCGGTCAGCGCACCGGCCTGTTTGGCCTGCAGATACTCGGCGTAGGCCATCATGCAGACGCCGACGCCCTTCTGCTCGTCGTGGACCACATCCTCGGACAGGTAGTATTCCACGGTGCCGTTTCGGCGCAGGTTGCCCGCCGGGCCCAGGCCCGCACCCTTGCAGATGCCGTGCAGCTCGACCTTACCGTCGTGGACGGTGAACTGCCGCAGCTCGATGCCGACCAAAATCTTCTCCCCTGCCGCACGGTATTTCGGCTCGGCCAGCACGCCTAGGCGCGCGCCCTTCAGCAGGCTGTACGCCACCATCAGGGAACCGCTGGTCTCCAGGTAGTTTCCCTTCACATCGGGCAGGGCAGGCAGCTGGTAGAACAGGCCGCTGTCCGGCTCCTGCCAGCGCAACATGCCGTCGATGGCCTCTTTCCAGAGGGCGGCCAGCTCCTTTTGCAGGTCGGCGCGGCTGTCGGGCAGCATGGCGTAGATATCCGCCATCGCCATCAAATACCAGCCGATGGCCCGCGTCCAGAAATTTTGGGACAGGCCGGTCTTGGGGTCAGCCCAGAACACATCCTTTGTCTCGTTCCAGGCGTGGTAGTATAGACCCGTCTTTCCGTCGTAGAGATACTTGCGTGCGTTGCGGAATTGCAGCATGATGTCATCCAGCGTGGCCGCATCGCCAAACCGCAGGGCGTAAGCCGCATGGAACGGCAGACCCATGTACAGACCATCGAGCCAGACCTGGTTGGGGTAGATGCCCTTGTGCCAGAAACTGCCGCAGGGGGTGCGCGGCTGGTGGCGCAGCTGTTCTTCCAGCGTTTCAATGGCCTTGCGGTAGCGCGACTCGCCGGTCTCGTCATACAGGGTATACAGCGCGCAGCCCGCCGGGATGTAGTCCAGGTTGTATTCCTCGGCCACATAGCGGCGAATGGTACCGTCCGGCTCGATGTATCGCTCCATAAAGCTGTTCAGCACATCAAAGTAAAACGCATCACCGGTCGCCTGGTACAGCGCACGCAGGCCGATCAGCACACAGCCATCCTCGTAGTTCCACATATTCCGGTCTGTCTTGCGGAATTGCTCTGCGTAGGCCCGCAGGTATCGTTCGTATAACATAGTAGGCTCCTAAGTAGAAGTAATATCAATCCCCGGCCTTGTCCCAGTGCGCAAAGGAGAACTCGCCCCGGTAGTTGGAGGCACTGTACTCGGGGTATTTTTCCGGGTGATAGACCGGCCCATCGGGTGCGGGGCGGTCCTGGGTATAAATGTACATCTTGTGGGCATCCCACAGGATGATTTCATCCCGCGGGTCGCCGGTCAGGTTCAGCACCTCGGCGCACTGGTCGGGGTGGCCGTCGTCGGGGAAGAGCACGACCCGGTCGCCGTCACCGTCCAGCATGCCGCCGTACTTGACGTTGCCGTTGAGCAAAATCAGCTCGGTACCGTCGCCCTTCCAGTTGACAGGTGCCACAACATTACCGTTGGAGGAAGGCTCCATGTGCCAAATCTCATGGCCCTTGCAGTCGTACAGGTAGATGATGCCCTGGTTCTCCCAGTAGGTGGTGGTGGCAATCTGCAGACCGCGCATATTCGGGCAGTAGTTGGCTACGCTGATGCGCTGGCCGTGGCCGTTGATATCCCGGGCCAGGATGTGACCGTGCTTGTCCACGATCATGAAACCCTCCCAGCCGGAGACAATAGCCAGCAGCTCCTCATCGATATCAGGGTCAAACTTGCCAATGACGATTTCATCCGTGTGATCGGTGTCGATGGGCAGCTCCCACTGCAATTTGCCGTCGCTGCTGATCATGTTGTAGCAGCTGAAAATTTCATCCTTGCCGTCGCCGTTGAAGTCGTAGGCATAGGGGAAGTGGCCGGTGTTGTTGTGGGTGAACTTCCACAGCAGGTTGAAGTTCTCGTCGTACACCCACAGGCGGGCGTAACGGTCCTTGATGAGGATATCGCTGGCATGTTCCTTGCCGGAGACGTTCACAATGCGGATAGCATCAACGTTCAGCCGGTCAAATGCGTGCTTCTGGAACTCGATGCCCAGAATCTCATCCGCCGGGTCGTCGTTGTAGGGCGTATCCATGCTGCGCAGCAGCTTACCGGTGCGGCCGTCCAGGATCATGACCTTGAAATCTCGGGCAAAAATGACCTCGTCGTAGCCATCGTTGTTGATATCGTAGATTTGGAACGGCAGGTCGCAGGTCGTGTCCTGGTTCACCGCCAGGGTCGAAGGCTCACCCACCTGCCACAGCACCTCGCCGGTCTCGACATTGACGGCTGTCAGGCAGCTGATGTTGCAGTAGCGCTCCTTGAACACGCGCTTCTGGTGCTGTGCCATGACGAAGTACCAGTCGTCGCCGCCCATCAGATGGCCGAAGCGAATCTGCCGCGACGCTCCGAAGTCCTTGAGGTCGATGACCTTGTACAGCTTGGGGCGGGGGTAGTGGCTGCGCTTTTCGGCCAGGCGGGCCTGCTCGGCATCCTCGCACTCGACGATGCGGGCGGCCTCCTCCGGCGTGGTGGTGATGAGCACGTTCGTGTACTGGGTGGGCATAAAGGCCGCCAGCGCCACCTTGCCGTAGGTGTAGCGGTCGTCCTGCACAGTCAGCAGCTTTTCGCCGTTGATGGATCCGGTGAAGGTATTGCCCTTACAGGTCACGCGCATCGTGTAGTACTGGTCGCAGTTGTACTCGTAGGGGGCCTCGGCCAGCATCGTGCGCTCTTTTTTCTCGATGCGCCAGAACTGCACCTTGTTGTCATTCATAAAGAAGGCGTAGTGCATCAGCGACGTCTGGTAGCGGAACAGCACACCGGCTTCCTCGTTGCTGCAAAGGGTGCGCAGTGTGACAGTGAAGGTGTAGTCCTGCCAGCGCTCCTCGCCGGTAGCCAGCACCGGGCAGACGCCGTGGGTCAGCGGATTGCGCACGCGGGTCTGCTCCATGTAGTGTACGCCGTCGGTGGCGGTGACGAGCCAGCTGGGGCCGCGATAGTTGCAGTTTGCGATGGGGTCATACCACTGCCCTCGGTAACCTGGCAGCGGGCTGTAATGATACTCACCCATTGCGGAATGTTCGCGGTCAAAGGGCAGCGGACCGATCGGGAAAGACTGGAAATCATCCTGGAATAAAATAACTGTATCTGCCATGGCAACCTCCCTATTGATTTTCTCTAAAAAAGCCGCAAATAAAGGCTTTTTCATGCTCCTTTACTTGCGGCCGATGTTCAATTATGCCTGTGCTTCGTAGGCAGCCTGATACTCGTCGATCTTGGCAGCCCAACCGGAGACGCAATCCTGAGCGGTCATGTTGCCCATCAGAACGGCCTGGAAGTCAGCGGTCATATCGTCGGAGATGAAGGTGGAGAACTCAGTCAGCCAGTACGGGTTCTGGATCTGCTTGTAGTTTTCGTCCTCCAGGTAGCTGGCGTACAGCATCATCTCGGGGTCATTCTTGTACCAATCCTGCTCTTCAACGTCCTTGTTGCAGGGCACACGGCCGATAGCCTGGCACATGCCGCCCTCGCACTCGGCGTCCAGCAGCACGTTCATCAGCCAAACAGCACCGGAGTAGTCGTGGTCGTCACCCTGGTTGGTGATGCAATAGACGTTGGGCTGCAGACCGGAGGCGAAGTAGTGTCCCTCATCGTTGGCCAGCACGCGGGCGGCTGCGAAGTTGCCCTCACCCAAGTTGGTCAGGTGGGTAGACTCGGAAGAAGAGTTGTGGATGATGTACATGGAGACGCCGGAACCGAACTCTGCAACGATCTGGGAGAAGTTGTTGTTGATGGAGTCGCCGGAGACTTCGTTGTTCTTGTAGAGGTTGGCGTAGGTGTCCAGGGCTTCGGCGAACTTGGCGTCGCCCAGGATGCACTTGCCGTTCTCGTCGAACCAGGAGCCGTCATAGCCCAGGCCGTCGGTGTAGGTCCACAGCCAGGCAACCAGGCTGTCGTAAGGGCGCACGCCGCGCAGAGAGTAGAAGTAAGAGGAGTTTGCGGGGTCAGCATACTTCTCGCAGTCCTCCAGGAACTCCTTCTGGGTAGCGGGCGGAGCATCGATGCCCTTCTCCTTGAACTTGGCGGTATTGTACCAGGCAACCTCCTGGTTGTATGCATAGGGGATGCCGTACAGCGTGCCGCCGCCGATGTTGCGCATACTGTCTACCATGCTGCTGTCGATCTTGTCGAGGGTCTCGATCTGGTCGAGGTAATCATCCAGCGGCAGCAGGGAATCCTGTGCGGTGAAGGTCGCCACGTTGGAGAAGCCCAAGCTGACGACGTCGGGCATCGTATCGGTGGAGACAGCCATCTGGAACTTCTCCTGGAAGTCGGCGAAGGAGAAGCTGGTGTACTTGATCTCGTACTGGTCCTGCTCGGCGTTGATTTTGTCGAAATAATCCTCAAAATAAGCGTCGGTCACAGGGTCAGCGGAGTGATACCAATACTCCAGAGTCTGTTTCTCGCCGGTGGGGGCAGCCGCAGCGGTAGAGGTGCTTTCGGCAGTGCTCTCGGTCGAGGTCGAGGCGGCGGTGCTAGTGGCGGAGCTTCCGCCGCAGCCGGCCAGCAGGGTAGCGGCCATGGCAGCGCTCAGGACCGCAGCGGTGGTACGGGTTGCTTTCATTTGTGTTTTCCTCCTATAAATGAAATCTAATTCTACGCCTTATCCCTTGACCGCACCGGAGGTCGCGCCGCCGGAGAGGTGCTTCTGGATGAAGGCAAAAATTACAACAACGGGGATCAGTGCGATGACGCATCCGGCGGCGAGCTTGCCGTAGTCGGTGCCGTATTCGCCCTGGAAGACGTTCAGCGCCAGGGGCAGGGTGTACTTGGCTTTATCGGTGATGAACGCGGTGGCGTAGACGTAAACGTTCCACGCATTGATGAATGCGTATGCACCGGTGGCGACGATGCTGGGCAGCATGACCGGGATCAGGACGCGGAACACCGCCCCCAGCAGGGTGCAGCCGTCCACTTGGGCGGCCTCTTCCAGTTCACGCGGGACTGAGCTGTAATAACCCATCATCATGAACATACAGAAGGGAAGGTTCGTGCAGGTGCAGATCAGCACCAGGCTCCACAGGCTGTTGATGAGGTGCAGCTTGACCATCGTCTGGAACAGGGGGATCATCAGGACGACGGCGGGCAGCATTTGGGTCGCCAGCATCAGCACGTAGATGAAGGTTTTGCCGTAGAAGCGGTAGCGGCTCATCGCGTAACCGGAGAGCAGGCTCAGCAGCGTGACCAGAACCGTGGTCAGTGCGGCGACGAAGGCGGTGTTGGCAACGTTGTTGCCAAAGCCCATCTTCTCAAACAGGTAGGAGTAGTTGCTCAGCGTGGGATTGTCGGGCCAGTATTTGATGGGCAGGCTCAAAACCTCAACGCTGTCTTTCAGAGAGGTGTTGACGATCCAGTAGAAGGGGAACAGCGTCCCGATCAGGAAGAGGATCAGCGGCAGATACAAAGTCAGGCAACGCCAACCCAGATCTTTTGCTTCACGTTTTGTCATGGGTTTGCCTCCTTAGTTGTCAGTCTGGCCCATTTTGCCAAATCGGATGTAGACGAACGCAACGACCATCATGATCAGCGTGGAGATAACTGCCAGCGCCGAGGCGTAGCCGTAATCATAGCTGCCGGTGAAGGTATTCATAATGTACAGCGCCAGCGTGGTGGTGCCGCGGTTCGGGCCGCCGTCCGTCAGGGAGACGATCAGGTCAACAGCGTTGAAGGTCCAAATCGCACGCAGCAGCGTGGTAAAGATGATGGTGTCTTTAATCATCGGCAGCGTAATGCGGAACAACGTGACCGCCGAGTTGGCACCGTCGATCTTGGCGGACTCGTACAGATCATCGGAGATACCGGACAGCGCCGACATATAGCTGATGGTGAAGAAGGGGATGCCGCGCCAGATGTTGGCAATGACGGCCGCGAGCATGGCGCTGCTGCCGTTGGAGAACCAGGAAATGTTCATTTCAATGATGCCCGCGCGGCGCAGCAGGTCATTGATGACGCCGTAGGTCTGGCCCAGCATCAGGTTCCAGATGATACCGACCATCAAACCGGCAACGGCCCAGGGCACCAGAGCCAGTGCGCGGATAACGCCGCGGCCCTTGAACTTGCGGGTCAGCAGCCATGCCAGCCAGAAACCCAGCACGGTCTGGAACACGACGCTCAGAATCACGTAGACGGCGGTGTTGCCCAGCGTCTTTAAGAAGATCTGGTCTTTGGTGAAGACGGTCACAAAGTTTTCCAGGCCGATAAAGTGGCGGTCGTTGGGTTTCGTGACCTTGTAGGACTCTGTACTCATCATAAACACGTTGATGATGGGCCAGATCATAAAGCACATTACAAACGCCAGCATGGGTGCCAGCAGCAGGTACGGTGTTGCCAAGCGCCGATAGTGCATCATTGAACCTTTTTTGCTCAACTGCAATTCCGCTCCGTTGTTTTTGCTCATGGCTTTCTCCTTAGTGTTATTCAGCCGCTTTCAGCACGACCTTCATCAGGTTGCCGCTGTTGTGGCGCAGGGCCTCAAAGGCCTCGCCCGCCTGGTCCAGCGGGTATTCGGCGCTGACCAGTGCCTCCACATCGACCTTGCCGCTTGCCAGGATGTCAATGACCTGCTCAAAGTCAGAGTTGTAAGCGTTGCGGCTGCCGAAAACGTTCAGTTCCTTTTTCAATAAGATAGAATGTACAAAGGTCGTCTCGCGCTTGCCGTTGCCGATCAGGATGATCTTGCCGGCGAAGGCGGCCTGGTCGATGCAGGTCAGGAAGGTTTCGGGTGCGCCGCAGCACTCCACGCAGACGTCGAAACCGTCACCGTTCGTGACCTTCTGGTTCAGGTCCTTCAATGCCTCGGGGTCCTTGCCGTTGGCCACGCCGTCCGCGCCCATCTGGGTCGCTTTTTCCAGGCGGCCGTCCAGCAGGTCGGTCATGTAGACCTCGGCGCCGATGGCCTTGGCGCTGAGCATCGCAAACATACCGATAGGACCTGCGCCGACGATGAGGACTTTATCGCCCTTTTGCACATTACCGCGGGTGATGCCGTGGTGGCCGATGCAGAACGGTTCTACCAGCGCCAGCTGGCGTGCGGTCAGACCTTTGCCGGAGAAGATACGCTGAACCGGCATCGTGATGTACTCCTGGAAGGAGCCGTCGCGCTGGACGCCCATCGTTTGGTTGTCCGTACAGCAGTTTACGAAACCTCGACGGCAGGAGTAGCACTTGCCGCAGTTGAAGTAGGGGTTGCAGGTGACGATATCACCGGGCTTGAGGCCCTTGTCATTTTCGGGGATATCCACGATGCGGGCGCTGAACTCATGGCCCGGCACACGGGGGTAGGTGGTGAACGGCTGGTTTCCGGTGTAGCTTGCCAGGTCAGCGCCGCAGATACCGCAATACATAACCTGCAGCAGGGCCTCACCTACCTTGGGGGTGGGAACCTCTGCGTCCTGGCGTACACGAACCTTGAACGGCTCTTCAATCAATACCTGTTTCATATGGATTAGAACCTCCTCCACACTATTCACAGAAGTTGTTCTGCTTGGCCGATTTATTTTGTGCTTTTATCATATCAGCCTTTTTTGCGAAGTTCCAATACCAAAGCAGATATTGCCCCATAATGTCAATGTTATGGATTTTCTTGATTCTCTTTACAACGTCATTTTTTTATGTTACCATATTGTCATTCCACAAACTTTTGGGGGCTTTTTTGGTGAAAAATACCTTATCTGACCGTTTGAACTACTTAACTACCCTGGCCGAGGAGCAGAGTATTACCCGCGCGGCAGCGCGTCTGTTTATCTCCCAGCCTGCCCTGACGGCGTTTTTGAACCGCACCGAGGAGGAACTGGGCGTACGTCTGTTTGACCGCTCCACCACGCCCATCCGCATCACCAAGGCCGGGGCCTACTACCTATCCGAGCTGGAAAAGATTTGTGTCATGCAGGACCGGCTGCACCAGGAGCTTTCGGATTTTTCCTCCAATGATCCGGAACTGCGGATCAACATCGGCATCGGGCGCAACCGCGGCAGCATCTGGCTTTCCTCTGTCATGCCGGAGCTGAACCGCCTCTACCCTGATATGCGGCTGACCATCTTTGAGGACCGCGACACCAATATGTTGGACAAGGTGCTCAACGGTGTGGTGGACATCGCCATCGTCGAGAGCTACGCCTACCATTCCTCGTTGCACTATCTGCGGCTGCCATCCGAGCAGTATATGTTCATCACCAGCTGCGAAAACCCACGGATGGCCGCCTACAGGGACGCCGCCTGCAGCCCGGAAGCGCCGCTGGATATCGACGCTCTATTCATCTGCCCCAGCGTCAAAGGCCGCATGAACCGCCAGACCCAGTGGATGTGCTCAACCTACAATTTCCAGCCCAAGCGCACGCTGTTTTTGGCCAGCGGCATGACCGCCTACCGCATGGCCGTGAGCGGCATGGGGCTGACCTTCCAGAATGCCGCCTACTCAACCTTTGTCAAGACGAAGGAGCGGCCGCTGTTTATCATGCCGGGCGGCAAGGCGACCCAGCACCACGTTTTTGCACTGTTCAAGGGTGAGCCAAGGCCCGGCCTGCAGCAAGATTTCATGCGGCTGCTGCACGACCGCATGAGCACCGCCATCTACGGCGAAGTCACCCCGATGGAGTATATGTAAGGTAAAATTTTGAACACATCCACCATCATTATATAAATTTTTCAGTAACAATTCAAAAGATTGCAAAAGAACTCCTCATTTTCAAGCCCGGGGACACCGGGCCAAAAATGGGGAGTTTTAATGATTTTTCCTTATGTCAGTGCTTATCCCGCAGGCAGAGCAACCCGGTCAGCGCCAGCATCCCGGCGTAAGGCAGGATATCGGCGGCCATACC
>OLRU01003238.1_pt1 | contig 10348 bp, 10 predicted proteins | sample 1672961 | NCBI WGS metagenome assembly OLRU01 (sample SAMEA3136741, study PRJEB25190) | human gut metagenome | biome: human gut; feature: human-associated habitat; material: faeces | place: Austria | collected 2013 | reverse complement strand
TTTTCTTCTGGCAGCAGTGGGAGCAGCGCCTTTATTGATTCGCTCGTCAGAGTGGAGCGATCATATTCATATTGTGGCACTGGGAGTGTTTATTCTTACGATGATGCTGCTTTATGCGGCAAGTACTCTTTATCATTCCGTTGATTCTACGGCGAAGGTGAACCGCAGACTGAAGAAGCTGGATCATATGATGATCTTTGTAATGATCGCGGGAAGCTATACGCCGGTGTGCCTGATTGTTCTTCATAACAAGATTGGATATATACTTTGCGCACTTGTGTGGGCGACAGCAATTCTGGGAATTGTATTTAAGGCATTCTGGGTGACTTGTCCGAAATGGATTTCTTCTGTGCTGTATATTGGAATGGGCTGGTTGTGTGTGCTTGCGTTCATGCCAATTATTCATGCATTGCCTAAGGCTGGATTTGGCTGGCTGCTGGCGGGGGGGATTATTTATACGATTGGCGGTGTGATCTATGCATTGAAGCTTCCCATCTTTAATGCGAAACATAAGAATTTTGGGTCACATGAGATTTTCCACGTATTTATTATGCTGGGAAGCGCGTGTCATTTTATTGTGATGTATTGTTTTGTGGCGAATATGCCGATTTGATGATATGGTAAGGTAAAATATTAGTAATGAAGTTACCTGTAACAAATATTTTAGACGAAGTTTTTTAATAATTTTTAATATTTAGAAGGAACTGTGATCTCCTCTAAAATTCCATCAGAGCTAATTTTTTTGCCCGGGTTAATTGTTTGATTGCATATTCCCGGCTCATGGCTTCTTCTTTGGTGGCGTAGCCTTCGTAGTAGACAAGGGTTACCGGACGTTTGGTTTTTGTGTATTTGGCTCCGTTTTTGCCGCTGTTGTGGGCTTTCAGGCGCTTTTCCAGACAGTTTGTCCATCCGGTGTAAAGAGTACCGTCGGCGCACTGGACGATGTAGGTGTAATTCATGGGGCTCCTTTTTTGGCTGTAAGGTGAAATTTCTTAATGTTTTACTATGAAAGTCCCGGACGGCAGCTGTGGGAGCGCTATAGGCGCGGAACAGCTGACTTTCATATATGGTGATATCGCCGACAGGCGACATGTCCGTTTAGGAATTAAATAAATATTTATGTAAAGGAGTATCGTCATGCTGTTAACTGGCTGACAATGCTCCTTATTTTTATAAAAAGCAATCGGTAAGCTGGTATATTATTTGCAGTCCAAAAGAATACTATAGCGTGTCAGAATGGCTACCATGGCGGGTTCCGGGCTCTTAGCTGCCTGGAAGGACTGGAAAAAGCAGGTAGGATTTAGGTACCGACTGCGGATTTTCCCACCTGCTTTATTATACGTTGTTTTTTTACTTTTGTGAATGTTGATATTTCATGGACTGAATTTTTTTTACGGCAGATACGTGATCGGGTCGATTGGTTCTCCGTCTTTTTTCATGGCGAAGTACAGGTTACTGCCTTCTTCGCTGTAATAAATGGTAGGAGCTGCGACATAGCCTATGATGGAACCTTTGGTGACGGTATCGCCTTCAGCAACGTCCAGATCAGTAAGCTGACCATAGATTGCCTGGTAGCCGTTTCCAAGCTCCATGGTGACGGTAGTGCCAGTTTGGGCATTATTTTCAATCGAATATACGGTTCCGTTTACTGCGGAAACTACAGGGGCACCTTCCACTGCTTGTACGGAAATTGCAGGGCTCAGTTTATACTGATCCAGAGTTGGGAAGTAAACACTCTGATCCATGCTGTAATCAATGAGAACATGTCCGTTTACCGGCCACTCCATTAATGTATCTTCCGAGAAGTTAATTTCCGGTCCTTTGTGCAGGGAGATCTGGGCGTTTACGCTGGTACTTTCTCCAATGTCAGAGGAGCTGGAAATATCAGCAGTATCGTTAATGTCAGCAGAATTGGTTAAGTCCACGGTATTGTCAAGGCTTGCCATGTCTGTTGCGGATGAATTATCTGATTCGTTTATCAAAGACTCACTGTCTAGGATTCCGGTATCGGAAATTCCGTCCAGATCTGCTTCTACCATGTTAGTACCTGCTTCTGCAAGGGAAGAATCATCAGTTGAGTCGGCTCCATCTGCTTTGGCAGTGTCATTTTCCTTGGTGCTTTCCAATGGAAGCACTTCCTGAATATGTTCTGGTTTGTTTGCAACCTGGTAAGCGGTCACTCCGAGAACTGCCATAACTGCAAGGAGAGCGCCGTTGAAAATAAATTTTGCTGTTCTGTTTTTCCTCATATTCTTTTCACCTCTACATACATTCTGTTCACAGCTGTTGTACCTGTCTGTATTTATAGGGTGTCCAGAAAATTGGAGGTTATTCATTAATTCATGAAAATGAGAAAATTTAAATTGGTGGCACTTATATAAGCGGCATGGTATAATAGGGGAAAACATGTGCGGTGCTGTGAAAAATAAATGAGGTCGGCAGTTGTGGGAGCGCCATAGGCGCGGAACAGCTGACTTTCATATATGGTGATGTCGCCGACAGGCGGCATGTCCGTTTAGAAATAATTTACAGGGGGTAACTTATAGTGAAGATTACAGAGGAGCTTTTGCAGAAAGCTGATCAGATTCCGAATTTCTCAGATGGAGTTATTATGCCGGATGGGGATTACAGATTGATTGAGGAGAAGGGCCATCTTCAGACCATGATGGCGCTTTTGCCATATCCGGAGAAGGAGATTTGGAAGATGATCCCGGAGAATGATTCGGCACTGTTCTGGATGATCGAGAAGACAGGATGTGTGCTTACAGATTATAATTCAACTGTGGGTATGGCGATGACGCAGTCGCAGAAGGAGGTTTTTGATGCACTGGTTGCCCGTGGGATTATTTCGCCGGAGTATTTTGATATTACCAGGCAGAGGCAGAAGATGCGGGATCAGGGCACGCAGGGAAGCACTGTATCTGAAGAGAAAACAGAACAGGATTGTTGAGGTATATAAATACGAAAACTGCTGTACCATTTAATGGACTTTGAAGAGGGCTTAAATGGATACAGCAGTTTTTTAGTTTCTGTTCACTGGCAGATTGCGGGAATGATTTTTCAAACAGGCTCTATCGAGACGTTGACTGCAGCGATAACAAAATTATTGTTCCATCTGTCGTCCAAGAAACCCGGCAGCAGTCTGAGTCAGAAGCTTTTCGCTGGTGCTTGGAATGTCTTTGTCGGTTCTTCCCATGAGGATGACACTGCCGATAGCATCTCCGGCGGCTATGATGGGCTGGATGACCTGAGATGTGGATGGAGCTGGCTGTTCATCTACTACAGGGACTTTGCCACGGTCTCTGGCACTAAGACATTTGGCTTCTCTGTCATTGATAACAGCTTCCAGTTGGCTGCTGATCAATTTTCCAATGAATTCCTTACTTCCCGGACCGGCAGCAGCTACTACCTGGTCGTGGTCGGTGATGCAGGAAAGCATGCCGGTGGCCTGGGAGAGGGACTCGGCGTATTCTTTTGCAAAAAGGCTAAGCTCTCCGATTGGAGAGTATTTTTTCAGAATGATTTCGCCTTCACGGTCGGTGAAAATTTCAAGCGGGGTACCTTCTTTGATTCGCAGGGTCCGGCGGATTTCTTTTGGGATGACCACCCGGCCCAGATCATCTATTCTTCTTACGATTCCTGTGGCTTTCATTTATCTGTTCCTCCTGTACTTTATGATGCAATTGTGGGAAACAATTGACCTTTTTTTTCTAGAGCGCGTCTGAAAAAGGCTTTCTGCAAAGTCTCCTGCAAAGTGGAGCTTGCAGATTGCGGGAATGATTTTTCAAACACACTATAGAGCTTGTTTTGTGGGTTTCCATATTTTGCAGTGTATGGATAGTATGTGAAAATATGGGGGAATTATGCGCGCGAGATGAGGCAAATTTTTTGATCGTGGCAATAAGAATTTATCATATTCAACCTTTTTGAAATGAAGTTAGGTGAAAAAGTTGGTTTACATAATAAATGCCTTTTGTTATGTGTCACTAGTGAGCGGTAACAACGGGGTACTTTGGGCGCAAATTCATGTAAATTAGTATGGTTTACATATGGAAATTATGATAAAATATATCCATGAAGAAAAAAAAGCTTGTTTTTTTAGCGTTTGCGACCATTGCGATTGCATTATTGCTTGAAGCCGGAATTTTAAAGTATGTCAATGACAGTAATACATACAGGATGTCAAAAGTACTGCTGGATCGTGTTATCACCGTGCTCAATAAAAATGATGATAGTGAAAATGAACTCATCAAATCGCTAAAGGACGATTATATAGTAAGAGCAAAGGCTGTATCCTATATTATAGATGCAAAACCACAGGTGGAATATGATGTAGAAGAATTGCAGAAAATAGCAGATTTGATATTAGTAGACGAAATTCATCTGTTTGATAAAAACGGATATATCTACAGTGGTACTTTGCCCAAATACTATGGCTTCAGTTTTGACTCCGGAGAACAGATGGAATATTTTAAGCCTATGCTTACAGATAAAAAGCTTACCATGTGTCAGGATGTTACTCCGAATACCGCTGAAGGAAAGAACCTGATGTATGCCATTACATGGAACGAAGCCGGTACCAGAATGATCCAGATCGGCATCGAACCAAAGCGTCTGCTTAAAGAACTAAAGCAAAATGAAATCTCCGCTGTAGTAAGTGATATGCCTGTTTATAAGGGAATCGAAATTTTCGTGGCAGACTCCCAGACCAAAATTGTAAAAGGTGCTACGGATTCCAGACTGATAGGCGTGAAACTGGAAGGGCTTGTTGTATCATCTGATAAAAAAAGCGGCGAGACAGATGTCCGACTCATAAGGATAGGTGGAAAACGCTGCAAATGTTTACTCAGTCAGTATGATGACTATATTGTAGCTGTAACTATAGACAGTTCCTTTTATCGGCAAGGGAATATTTTTGCGGTTCTCATAGTTGGCGTGTATCTTGTATTGGCTTCCTGCTGTATGTTCTACATGCTTTCAAGAGTTATGAAAGAAAAATATGAAAAAGAAAAACTGCTGTACATATCAAACACAGATGAACTTACAAGATGCTTTAACCGACATGCATACGAAGAAAGGATAAACAACCTTGATCTCCGCGAGGAATGGATATATATTTCCATGGATCTTAATAACCTGAAACATATAAATGATTCTCTTGGACATGCTGCAGGCGATGAACTTATATGTGCAGCGGCTGACTGTATGAGGGAAAGTTTTGGAAATTATGGAAATGTCTACAGAATCGGAGGAGATGAGTTTGTTGTGATCATCACCGGAAATACAAAGGAATTTCAAAGCATAATAGAAAGCTTTGACCGGAGTGTTGCACAATGGCATGGGAAACTGGTGGATTCTATGACAATCTCATGGGGATATGTTTTCAGTTCTGAGAAAGAATGGGATAACATCTATGATATCGCCAAAGAAGCAGATGCAAGAATGTATAAGAACAAGGAACGCTATTACCAGGAAAGAAACATAGTCAGACGAAGGTAACAGATTGCGTTTTCCTTATATTTTCAAATATTCTAAATACAACAGAGTTGATTGAAATTCTTTTGGAATAACAAGAACCAGGATGAGACTTGTGCTCAGCCTGGTTCTTAAATTTTTTTCGCTTTTTATTCCTGACCGCCCCAGAAATCCACGGGCTCGTAGTCCTGTAATTTCGCAAGGAACCCCTTCTGCTGAAGTTCTTCCTGAATGGCATCCAGGATTTCTTCGCTTTCGGCGTCGATGGTGTGGTAGTGGTAGCCGGAGGTTACATTTTTCAGAAGGCTGGATTTGCCGGTGCTGATTTCCTCCATGTAGGCGCGGATGTCGCGGCGGGATTTGATTTCCATGTCAGCTTTCAGCACGCCGTAGACCTTGTGGTAGACGAATACGTCGCGAATCTGGCCGCCGGCGTCTACGATGGTGCTTAATTCCTCTTCAACCTGATCATCTGTGTGATAAACCTTAAAAACTCTGGAATATTTCCTGTCCTCCTGGAGCAGATAGCCTTTGTTGGTGGAAAAAATGGTGGCTCCGTTGGCACGCAGGAGAGAAATATCCTGGACAATAATCTGGCGGCTTACATTTAATTCCTTAGCTAAGGTACCGCCGGAAACGGGATTATTGCTGGAAGATAGGATATTCAGAAGTTGTTTTCGTCTTTCTTCACCTTTCATTTTTTATCTCCTGTCTGCTGGTTTGTGATGAAAGTTATCTGTTACCGTGTAGAGCCTTTGTCAAACACGTTTTGGGACGTGTTGATGGCGTGAAACAGATGACTTCCATTCTGATAATTGCTGTCGGTGGGGGAGTTCAGCCGAATAGGGCTTACTCCACCGGATGTAAATTTTTCATTGATAAATCCATAATAGGAGCGGAATGTGTAAGTGCTCCGCTTGATACATAATTTACACCCAAACCAGTGAGTCTGGCAATATTTTCTTTTGTTACATTTCCGGAAACTTCAATTTCGGCACGTCCGGCAATGTAGTCGATGGATTCTTTCAGCTGTTCAGTGGTCATATTATCCAGCATGATAATGTCCGCACCAGCTTCTACTGCCTCTTTTACCATATCCAGATTTTCGACCTCTATTTCAATTTTGCGGACAAAAGGAGCGTAGGCTTTTGCCATGGAGATGGCCTGTTTTACGCCTCCTGCGGCACCGATGTGATTGTCCTTGAGAAGAACGCCGTCGGAAAGATTATAGCGGTGGTTATTGCCGCCGCCTACGCGAACGGAATATTTTTCGAAAATACGGTTGTTCGGAGTGGTTTTTCTGGTATCCAGAAGCTTGATCCCGGTTCCCTCAAGAAGAGCTGCAACCTGGCTTGTGTAGGTGGCGATTCCGCTCATTCTCTGGAGATAGTTAAGAGCGGTTCTTTCTCCGCAAAGGAGCACACGGATATCTCCGTAAATTTTTCCCACAAGCTGTTTATTTTCTACGTGGTCTCCGTCTTTTACATAGAATTCAGTTCTGGTGGATGAATCCAGAAGTGTGAAAACACGCTCAAAAACCTGGAGTCCGCAGATGATTCCATCTTCTTTGCAGATAAGATCTACAACGCCTGGGGTGGGATTGGGCATAACGCTGTTAGTGGATACGTCTTCGCTTGTGATATCTTCTTTTAATGCGCTTAAAATGAACGGATCAACATTTAATCCGAGAGTTACCTGATCATACATATAAAAATTCCTTTCTGCCTTCTGGATTTTGGCCAAGGGTGATGGACTGTGTGGCAAGATGGTGATAAGTTTTGGCCAGAGTCTGGATGTCCTGGTATGGGGTGAAGTCTACGTGGGAAGCAAGGTAATCAGCAACTTCGATGGCATTCTGGGGTGAAGCATTCTTAAGATCGTGCTCTGCCATATCCTGCGCTGCCCGTCTTGCGAAAACAAGGCTTTCCAGCAGGGAGTTGCTTGCCAGGCGGTTTTTGCCATGGACACCGTTGCAGGCAGCTTCTCCTACTACATAGAGATTTTCCATGGAAGAACGGCTCTGATAATCCACTTTTACGCCGCCCATGAAATAATGCTGTGCCGGAACAACCGGGATACATTCCTTGAAAACATCATAGCCCATTTCCCTGCAGTGTTCAACAATGTTTGGAAAATGGTGGCGAAGAGTTTCTGCCGGGATGGTGCGCAGGTCTTCCCAGACAAAGTCGGTGCCGTCTTTTGCCATCTGTTCGTGAATTTTCTGGGAAAGAAGATCACGGGGCAGCAGCTCGTTTACGAAACGGTTCATGTTTTTGTCGTAAAGTCTGGCACCTTCGCCACGGACAGATTCGGAAATCAGAAAGCTGCGGTCTTCCGGATGTCTGGTGTAGAAGGTGGTAGGGTGAATCTGCACGTAATCCGGGTTCTGCAGTTCAATATTATGCTTACCTGCAATAGCAAGTGCGTCGCCGGTAAGGTGGCGGAAGTTGGTGGAATGTCTGTAAAGTCCACCTACACCTCCGCTGGCCAGAACGGTATAGGTTGCAGTAACGGTGTCAAGGGAACCATCTGGACGGCGGATCACAGCGCCGTAGCAGTGGTTGTCTTTTTCCAGAATATCAACCAGGGTTGTGTATTCCAGAAGTTCTACATTGGAAAGCTTCTGGACTTCGCGGAGCAGGGTGCTGGTGATCTCTTTTCCGGTTACATCCTCGTGGAAAATAATACGGTTGGTGGAATGGGCGCCTTCTTTGGTGTAGGCAAGACTGCCGTCTTCATTTCGCTCGAACTGGGCACCGTAAGAAACAAGATCCCTGACAACCTCCGGGGAGGTTTTAATCATGATCTCTACGGATTTTTTGTCATTTTCGTAGTGTCCGGCTTTCATGGTGTCTTCGAAAAAGCTGTCATAGTCGGACTGTTCTTTCAGCATGCACATGCCGCCCTGGGCGAGAAAGGAATCGTTACTGGTAAGGTCGGACTTGGTGATGACGGTGATTTTTTTGTCGCGGGGAAGCTGGAGGGCACAGTAAAGACCGGAGCAGCCGCTTCCTGCGATGAGGATATCTGTTTTCATAATTGATGGTCCTTTTTTCGTGGATAAATTTGGTGTACAGAGAAATTTTGCAAAAATAATCTGAAGCGCAGGCTTATAAAATTTCTCTGTGAATGATTGCAATTGTGCGCGCGGATTCAAATTTTCCGAACGACATGCCCTGTAGTATATCACTAAACTTTACAATTGACAAGATAGCTGTAAACTTTTTTATTGACAGTGAGGACGGCAGGTAATATAATCCTAAGAAAATGTCCGAAAAGAGTGGAGCTATTAGCAGCCAATGAGGGTAAGAAGATATTTAAGAACACATTCGGGCATACATGGAAAATTAAAGTTCCGGAATAAATGAAAACACAGGAGTGAAAAACGATTATGATGACAACAAGACAGCTGCAGGATGAAATTCTGCGTTTAAAGAAGGAAAAAGATATCTGCATTTTGGCGCATGCATACCAGAGCCATGAGATTCTGGAGGTAGCAGATTACACAGGTGATTCTTATGGACTGAGCCAGCAGGCGGCTAAGGCTCCGCAGAAGAACGTGCTGATGTGTGGTGTAAGATTTATGGCAGAAACAGTAAAAATTCTTTCTCCGGAGAAAAAGGTTTACCTTTCCAATAGCGGCGCAGGATGTCCAATGGCAGAGCAGCTGGATGTGGAGATGCTTTCCGCACTGAAAGAGTCCAATCCGGACTACACAGTTGTGGCTTATATTAATACCACTTCCGAACTGAAAACAATCTGTGATGTGTGCGTAACTTCTTCTTCTGCGTTGAAGATTGTGAACAATATCGACAATGACAAGATCCTGTTTATCCCGGACTGCAACCTTGGCGCATGGGTGGAGAAGCAGGTTCCAGAGAAGACATTTAAGTTTGTTCATGGTGGATGCCCTACTCATCTTAGAATGTCCGTGAGAGATGTGAAAAAAGCAAGAGATGCCCATCCGGAAGCGAAGTTACTGGTTCATCCGGAGTGTCTGCCAGAGGTTTCTGCAATGGCTGATTATATTGGAAGTACTACCGGAATTATGAAATATGCCAAAGAAAGCGATGCCAAAGAATTTATTATCGGTACGGAGAACAGCATTGTTCAGCATCTCCAGTACGAGTGCCCGGACAAGAAATTTTATCCGCTGTCAAAGGACTGTGTATGTCACAATATGAAACTGACTACATTGATGGATGTTTATAATTGCGTCTGCGGTCAGGGCGGAGAAGAGATCAAGCTGGATGAGAATGTGAGAGTGAAGGCGAAGGCTTGTATTGATACGATGTTGACGATGGGGGAATAGAAAAATTATATTGTGCAATTTACAGGAAGGCTTTTTCAAACACGCTCTAAGCATGTTATGCGTAGCTTTTTATATTTTATGATGTTTGCTTATGGAGACATGCTTATTTGAGATAAATAAAAATAATTACTTGTTGTAAACATAAAATACAACTGATATAATCATATTTGGGTGCTACCATAACGGTAGGCGGTTAGTCCTTCTCCAGAGGGACTGTGACCCTCTGATTACATAGAAACCTGTAAAGGAATCCAGTGGAAAGGAGGGCTAAGCCAATGAGTATTTTGGACTTTATTGCAGTAATGAGTTTTGGCATTACTTGCTTTTGTGCCGGATACACATTCGGCAAAGATACTAATAAGCCACAAAAATAGCCGCCCCGGTCCGAGAAACTGAGCGACTACTTTGTGTATACATAAAATCGGACTAACCGTCTATCAGTAGCACCTTTTTTATACTAATTATATTATCATGCTTTAAATGGAATGTCAAAAAATTTTACAGGAAATATTTATGGCAAAAGCAAAAGAGTTACTGTTCACTCCGTTTACAGTAACACGC
>OLRU01003236.1_pt1 | contig 10351 bp, 4 predicted proteins | sample 1672961 | NCBI WGS metagenome assembly OLRU01 (sample SAMEA3136741, study PRJEB25190) | human gut metagenome | biome: human gut; feature: human-associated habitat; material: faeces | place: Austria | collected 2013 | reverse complement strand
TCGAAGAAGAAATAAAAGACGTTCGGGACCAGAACTCTAAATTGCAGATACAGGTGAATAAATCATCTGTTGAGGCAGTAGATGAAGCACAGAAGAAACAGAAAGAAGCAGAGAAAAAGGCTAGAACAATAGAATACCAGTTTAATAAGGCACAAGAAGAAGTAAAGACTGTGAAGAAAAAAACAGATTGTGAAATAAAAAAGTTGAAAAATGAAGCGAAAGAAAAGGAAACATTCTGGATGATAGCTTATATGATCTTGGTTTTGTTGGCAGTAATAAAAAATACAGTATTTCAAAAAGATCTATTTGCTTGCATAACTGTTCCATTGAGGTTTTGGTATAGATATATAGAGTGGTTAATCCATCCATCAGAATTAAATATTTTAGGTGAGCGAGAGTATTTTTCAGCAGGATGGTCGTGGTTTTTGAGAATTATGGCTATTCTTATTTTTCTTGGACTAGGAATAAGTAGTGAGATATTTGTGTTGAGGAAGATAGAGCAGTATCGAAAAGCATGGGATAAATATTCTATATGGATTCTGCTTATCAGCGTGTCATCAATTGCTGTAATAGGTGATGTAGTGAGAAAATATTTCCCGATAAATCTTATATTGCTCTTGGGACTTATAAATATTGCTGCTATGGAAATAAAAATCTACTGTCATAATAAAAGGGAATTATATTAGAAAAATATTTGTGGTTATGAAAAACCAAATTTGATTATTGACAATCAAATAAACAAATGCTATAGTGAATACAAGAGAATTGATTATGAATAACCAAAGGAGGAAACAGGGTTGAATATTTCAGTTAAAGAGTTAAAAGAAAAAGAAGGCTCGAAAGTTGAAGAGATTAGTTGGAATATTTCAAATAGGATGAGAGAACTTGGAAATACATCCGTATATGGAGGCTTTTGCTTATCGTATGTGGCGTATTTATCTTTAAAAAATAAGATAAACGATGTATATCAGTTAGTAGAATATGTGGAACTGACTTTTTCACCGGAGAGAGTCAGTTTCATAAAAGGAAATATTGAAAATTTATGGAATGTGGCAATAGAAATCGGAGAAGCATATTCAGAAGAAACACTTTTAGCAGTAGTATTGTGGTGGCCATTGCAAGGAAATAAATTTATGGGAGAATGCGAAACCCCACAGAGTGTTGTAAAGTTGGCAAATGAGATACTTCAAATTTCAAATGATAAGGCAGCAGATTTCTGTAGTGGAATTGGAACATTTCTAGTGAATGCTATAGAAAGAAATCCAGAATCACAGTTTTATGGTGTGGAGCTTGTAACTGAGGTCAAAGAAGTGGCAGAAATCAGAACGGAATTAATTTCTGATCGGGTGAAAATTGAGCAAAAATCAGTTCTGAACATTGATGACAATCTGATGTTTGATAAAATATTCTGTGATTATCCTTGGGGGATAAGGGCGAAAGAGAGTATTGGAAACAACGAGGAATTAGAGGTGATATATAATGTTATACCAGAAGTACAGAAAGTAGCTGCGGGAGACTGGGTATTTATTATAAATGTCATGAATCATCTCAACAAACATGGAAAAGCGGTTGTTTCGGTGAGTAATGGAGTGACTTGGAACGGAGGAATCAATACAGTAATCCGCGAAAAATTTGTAAAAAAAGGATTTGTCGAGGCGGTGATAGCACTTCCATCCAATTTGTATTCGAATACTGGAATTGCCTGTTCATTACTGGTATTAAGCAGAAATAATAAAAATATAAGAATGATAGATGCAACGGAGATGGTTTCAGTTGGACGAAGACAGAATGTTCTTAGTGATGAAAATATTTCTAAAATTATTGAATTGCTGAATACAGATGACGATAACTCAAAGCTAGTTTTGGGTGAAGAGGTGGCAAAAAATGAATACACTCTTAATCCGTCAAGATATCTTCAAAAAGAGATGCCCATAAAAAACGGGGTAGCATTTGAATCTGTGATAAAGAACATAACAAGAGGAGCACAGATTAAAGCAACGATTTTAGATGAAATTGTATCTGATGAACCAACGAACATGCAGTATTTGATGCTGGCAAATATAAAGGATGGTATTATTAGTGATGATCTTCCTTATTTGAAAGAAATGAATCCTAAATACGAGAAATATTGTATTAAAAATGGAAGTCTCGTAATTTCCAAAAATGTATCTCCGGTAAAAATGGCAATTGCATCCGTAAAAGAAGGAAATAAGATTTTAGCAAATGGTAATCTTTATGTTATTGAGTTAGATGAAGATAAGATAAATCCTTACTTTTTGAAAGCATATTTGGAAAGTGAAAATGGAAAAGCAGCCTTATCTAGAGTAGCAGTAGGGGCTACTTTATTAAATCTGCCGGTTGAAGGATTGAAAAAAATAACAATTCCATTGCCTGACTTAAAAAGTCAGAAGATAATTGCAGATAAATATTACACCAAGATAAATGAAATAAAAGAATTGAAATACAAATTAGAAAAGGCAACAGCAGAATTAGAACATATTTATACGGAGGAAAAATAAATGGATGAAAATAATAAATTTGATGTAGTTGGAACTAATATAGCAGAGAAAGCGACAATGATCTGGAATGTAGCAGATATGCTCCGTGGCCCATTTAAACCGCATGAATATGGATTGGTAATTTTGCCAATGACAGTAGTAAAAAGATTTCATGATTGTTTATTACCGACACATAAAACAGTATTGGAACAGTATGAAAAGGTGAAGAATTTTGCTGTAATTGATGGATTTCTGACGAAGGCTTCCGGTTATCAATTTTATAACATCAGCAAATATACATTTGAATCTTTATTAGCTGATCCGGAAAATATCGAAGCAAATTTTCGAGATTATCTGAATGGATTCTCAGCAAATGTTCAGGATGTGCTGGCAAAGTTTGATTTTGATAACATTATCCGCAGAATGGTAGAAAGTAATACCTTGTATCTTGTCATAAAAGAATTTAACTCACAAAAAGGATATCTGGGACCAGATAAAATCAGTGCAGTAGACTGTGGATATATTTTTGAAGATTTAGTAAAACGATTCTCCGAATCTTTTGGTGAAGAGGCCGGGGCACATTTTACCAGTAGAGATATTATCTATTTAATGACGGATTTACTTTTATCAGATGCAGATCTGAGTAAGGGTGGAAATGTAACAGTGTATGATATGGCGATGGGAACATCTCAGATGCTTAGCTGCATGGAAGAAAGAATTCAGGAGCTAAACACGGAGATTGGAGTTACCTGCTTTGGTCAGGAGTTTAATCCCTCTACATTTGCGATTGCAAAAGCGGATATGATGATTCGTGGGGGTGATCCAAATAATATGAGATTTGGAGATACCTTGTCAGAAGATCAGTTTAGCGGGTATCAGTTTCAGTATATTATTTCAAATCCACCTTTCGGAATTGACTGGAAGAGAGAAAAAACAGCAGTGGAGGCAGAGGCGAAAAAAGGTGAATTGGGAAGATTTGCACCCGGACTTCCGAAGATATCAGATGGACAGCAGTTGTTTGTATTGAACGGACTTTCCAAGCTGGCTCCAAATGGAAAAATGGCTATCATTCAGAATGGATCACCATTATTTTCAGGAGATGCAGGAAGCGGCCCGTCAGAGATTAGAAGATATATCCTGGAAAACGACTGGTTGGATGCGATTGTGCAGTTAGGGACAGATATGTTTATGAATACCGGTATCAGCACTTATATTTGGATTTGTTCTAAAGATAAACCAGTGCACAGAGCTGGAAAAGTGCAGTTGATTGATGCTTCGCATTGTTTTGAAGCAAGAAGAAAAAGTATCGGAACAAAAAGAAATGACATTACTGATAAATGCCGTGATCTGATTGTAAAGGCATATGGTGCATTTGAAAATGGAACTGTATATGGTGAGAAAGATGGTATTTACTGTCAGAGCAAGATTTTTGACACAGAGGAATTTGGATATCAGAAGATTGTAGTAGAACAGCCACAGAAAGATGAAAATGGCGAAGTTATATTAAAGAAGGGAAAGCCAGTGGCTGATGTGTCTCTGCGAGATACAGAAAATGTACCGCTGACAGAAGATATTGCGGAATATTTTAAGAGAGAAGTATTACCATATGCACCAGAAGCATGGATAGATGAAAAGAAAACGAAAAAAGGATACGAGATTCCAATGACAAGGTACTTTTATGAATATCAGGCACCGGAACCAGTGGAAGAAATAGCAGTGCGATTACACGAACTGGAGTTGGATATTCAGAACAGTTTGGATGCTTTGTTTGGGGAGAAATGATATGAGTAGAGAGATGAAAGATTCTGGACTTGAATGGATCGGAGAGATACCAGAGGATTGGAAATTAATTCGGTTGTGTAATATGACGAAAAGTATATTTTTAGGTAAAACACCGGTATATTCGGAAAAAGAAAATGAGAATTATATAGTTGGACAGAAAAATAATCAAGCAAATGGGGTGGATTTTTCTGATATTAAATACGGAGAAGATGAATTTTATAGTCAAAGAGAAGAAAAAGAATTTTTAAGATATGGGGATGTACTGTTAAATACGCTGGGTGGAGGAAGCGTAGGACGCATAGGATATTGGAATATAAACAATAACAAAAAATATATTACAGATGGTCATTTAATGGTTATTAGAGCAAAGGAGAATTGTGATTCTAAGTTCCTCTATTATGCAATGGTGTCACAGCAAAAGAAACTTGAAGATGATGCAGTAGGTTCAACAAATCAGGCATTCCTTACAGTTACTCAGGTGTATAAAAATGTTATTGCAAGTACAGATTATGAGATGCAAAACAAGATTGCAAGATTTCTAGATGAAAAGCTAAAAAAAATAGATTTTATTATGAAAAAGATAGAAAAATCCGTTGAGAATTATAAAAAATTAAAACAATCAATAATAACACAAGCAGTAACTAAAGGAATTGTACCAGAGCGATTAATGAAAGAGTGTGACATTAATTGGATAGGGAAAATCCCACAAGATTGGAAAGTACAAAGAGGAAAAAACTTGTTTATAGAAATAAATGAGCGCTCTACAACGGGAGAAGAGGAGCTTTTAACGGTATCTCATATAACAGGTGTGACACCAAGAAAAAATAAAAATGTAAATATGTTTATGTCGGAATCATTGGTTGATTACAAAATATGTCATGAAGGAGATATTGCTGCCAATACAATGTGGATGTGGCAAGGTGCGATAGGTGTATCAAAATATTATGGAGTAATAAGCCCTTCATATAACACATATAGACAAAAAGCAGATACGTATGATGCAGATTATCTTGAGTATTTGTTACGTATCCCGCCATTAGTAGCTACATATGCAGCATATTCTACTGGAATAACTGCGTCAAGACTTAGATTATATCCACAGGGATTTTTTTCAATATTATTTCCAGTTCCACCTAGAAAAGAACAACAGGAAATTGCAGTATATTTAAATAAAAAAATACCGCAAATTGATCAGTTGATTATAAAAAAAGAGAAATTTGTTAATGAATTAAAAAGTTATAAAAGATCCCTGATTTACGAATATGTAACAGGGAAAAAGGAGGTGCCAGAATCTTGAGTATAGATGTTACAACAGAAAAACGCTTCGAGGCAGACATTGAAGAATTCTTTTTATCACCGGCAGGTGGATATACACATAATAACGATGTGTATGATCCTCAGCTTGGTGTTTATAAAGATACGCTGTTGAGATTTATTCAGAGAACGCAACCGAAAGAGTGGAAACGCTTTTTATTGCAGAATAAAGTAGATCCAGAACGAAAATTCTGCCTTGCTTTCAACAATGCATGTGATATGGACGGACTTATTTCTGTACTGCGACATGGATTTAAACATAGAGGTATTCCGTTCAAAGTATGTTATTTTAAACCAGAATCTGGCTTAAACCAAACAGCGGAAGCACTATATGAAATGAATGAAATTACTTGCAACAGACAATGGTTTTATTCCAGTGATACACATAATTCTGTTGATATGGTTCTGTCGGTAAATGGGATTCCGGTATTTGCACTGGAATTAAAGAATCAGTATACAGGACAGAACGTTGATAATGCTAAGCGTCAGTGGATGTATGATCGTGACCCAAGAGAAATATGTTTTCAGTTCAATAAGAGAATCTTAGGATATTTTTGTATTGATCAGTTGGAAGTTTGGATGACAACACGGTTGGAAGGTAAAAATACATATTTTCTTCCATTCAATCAGGGATCGAACGGTGCAGGAAATGATGGCGGCAAGGGAAATCCTGCGAATCCAGACGGATATCCGACATCATATTTCTGGGAGTATGTATTCCAGAAAGATAGTATGATGGATATTATCCAAAAGTTTATTCATCTGCAGGTAAAGGAAGAAAAGAAACGAATACCTGACGGATCAGAGCAGGTCACGAAGAAGAAAAGATTGATTTTCCCAAGATATCATCAATTGGATGTTGTACGTAAATTAATTGCAGATGTGAAAAAAGAAGGTGCAGGTCGTAATTACCTGATTCAACATAGTGCAGGTTCTGGAAAATCCAATTCTATTGCCTGGACAGCGTATAGACTGGCTTCCTTACATGATTCGAATGATGAATCTGTTTTCAGCAGTGTGGTTGTAGTTACAGACCGAACCGTGTTAGATGAACAGTTACAGGAAACCATTTCAGGGTTTGATCACACGATAGGGTCGGTAGAGACGATTGATGATAAAAAGAACTCAAAAGATTTAAGAGACGCCATCAATAACGGTGCAAGAATTATTGTAACTACATTGCAGAAATTCCCGGTGATTTATCAGGAAGTGGATAAGGTTGCCGGAAGAAATTTTGCGATTATTGTAGATGAAGCTCATTCTTCACAGACAGGAAGTTCTGCAATGAAACTGAAAGCGGCGTTGGCTGATACAGAAGCAGCATTGCGAGAATATGCGGAAATAGAAGAAAAAGCAGAAGATGAAATAGATAGAAATGACAAACTTGTGCAGGAGATGCTGACACATGGAAAACATCCAAATCTATCCTTTTTTGCATTTACTGCAACTCCAAAACCAGCAACACTGGAGATGTTTGGAAGTCAATGGACAGATGGAAGTTTCCATCCATTTCATATTTATAGCATGAGACAGGCGATAGAGGAAGGATTCATTCTGGATGTTTTGCAGAATTATATGACTTACAGTACCTGTTTCAAAATTGCAAAAGACACACCGGAAAATCCAGAGCTTCCAGAAAGCAGAGCAACAAAGATTATAAAGAAATATGAAAAATTACATCCATATAATATCAGCCAGAAATCACAGATTATCGTAGAAACATTCAGAGAGACTACGAAACAAAAAATCGGTGGAAAAGGAAAAATGATGGTTGTCACAGATTCGAGACTGGCAGCAGTTCGATATTTCCATGAAATCAAATGATATATAAGAGAACAGCATTATGTAGATATGGATATTTTGGCTGCATTTTCCGGAACGGTGCAGGATGGAGATGAAGAGTATACAGAATCCGGGTTGAATGTAAGAAAAGATGGAAGCCATATATCAGAAAGTCAGACAAAGGAAGAATTTCATGATAATTTCAACGTTCTGGTAGTAGCGGAAAAATATCAGACTGGTTTTGATGAACCATTGTTACATACAATGATTGTTGACAAAAAATTGAAAAATGTGAAAGCAGTGCAGACATTATCTCGTCTAAACCGAACCTGTCCAGGAAAAGTGGATACATTTGTGTTGGATTTTGCGAATAAAAAAGAAGATATTCTGGAAGCATTTCAGCCATTTTATCAGGAGACAAGCCTTGAGCAGGAAGTAAACGTAGATTTGATTTATCAAACGGAAAAAGAACTTCTGGATTATGCAATTTATAATGAGAATGATATCAAGGCATTTATTGATATATGGAATCATCCTGGTAAGCAGGATGCAACTGCAATGGGAAAAATGACAAGTGTATTAAAACCGGTAGCAGACAGATATAATTTGAAAAACCCAGAAGAACGGTATCAATTCAGAAGACAGGTAAGAAAATTATTACGATGGTATAGTTATATAACACAAGTAGTTCGTATGTTTGACGCAGATATGCATAAGGAATATCTCTTCCTTAGCTATTTAATTGGACTCTTGCCGGAAGAAAAGGAAGAACCGATTGATTTAGATGGAAAGCTGAAATTGGAATATTATAAACTGCAGAAAACATTTGAGGGTGCAATAAAACTGGAAAAAGTTGATGGGCAGTATGTTCCATCTAAAAAGCAGGGGGCACAGGGAATCCGACAGAAAAGCACATTGGATGAAATCTTGGATAAGATTAACGAGAAGTATAAAGGGCAGTTCACAGATGGAGATCGGGTGATGCTTGGTGCGTTACACGATAAACTGATTGCTGATGATAAACTGGCAAGTTCTGCACGTACTTCAGATCCAAGAATTTTTACGGAAAGTATTTTCCCTTCAGCTTTTGGAAATGCAGCAATGGAAAGCTATATGGAAGCACAGGACAGCTATGGTTCTCTATTCGAAGACAAAAGTAAGTATGATGCTGTGATGAGTGCATTGGCGGGAGTGATTTACAGGGAAATGCGTTCTAAAAAGACTGTGGATTACCGGAAAATTGAGAGAGATGAGCAAGCGCAAATGGTAGCGGAAGAACCAGTTAAATATAGGAAATAAGTAAGAATTATAAAGCGTGGAGGGTGTTTTATGTATATTTCTTCAGTTTCAATTGAAAACTTTAGAGCGTTTAAAGAGAAGACCGTATTTCATTTTAATCCAGGAGTTACCGTACTTATCGGAGAAAATGATTGTGGAAAATCAACTGTTATCGATGCCATTCGTTATGTGTTAGGAACAACAGATCAATCGTGGCAGCGTGTAGAGTTATCTGATTATCATCAAGAAAATACCGATAATGAAATACATATTACTATTACATTTTCAAACTTAACAGTTAGAGAAAAAGCAGCTTTTTTGGAGTGTTTAACGTACACAAAAGACGAAGAAATACTAATAATTAATTGGTCAGCAAAGTATATGACTAATGTAAATCCACATAGGACATTTGTAAGTGTGAATTGCGGAAGAAATGCAGATGTAGCAGCACCTTCAGCAGAAGCACGTGAATTGTTAAGAGTGACATATTTAAAGCCACTGAGAGATGCACAAGCACAAATGAGATCGGGAAGAGGATCACGTTTGGCTCAAATATTAAGTAGTATACCAGATTTGAATTTAGGTGAGCGAGAATATAAAGAAGGAATAGATATAACTTCATTGTCTCTCGCTGGAATTTTTGATTTGTCCAATCAGTTACTGGCTGAACATAAAGTGATTAAAGCTGTGAATAAGGGAATAGGTGATATTTTAAATACAGAGTTAATGCTAAATAATGATGCTGTAAAAACACAAATTACAGTCGCTGGTGATGGTAACACGGATGAAAAGAAGATATATTCATTGTTGGAAAAATTGGATTTGAATATTCAAAAAGATTCAGTATCAAATTATGGTAATGTGGGACTTGGAACAAGCAATTTAATGAGTATGGCATGTGAAATGTTACTGAATCAGGATAATAATGAATTAAGTACATTCATGTTAATTGAAGAACCGGAAGCGCATATACATGCTCAAAGACAATTGAAGCTTATACAGTCTATGCAAAAGAAAGGAGAAAATCAACAAGTAATAATGACAACGCATTCTCCTTTATTGGCATCAGTGGTAGAACTTAATAATTTACTTTTGATACAAAATCGGAAAGCTTTTTCGATGAGAGAGGGAGAAACAATGTTGGATTCTTCTGATTATAAATTTTTAGAACGTTATTTGGATGCTACGAAAGCCAATTTATTTTTTGCCAAAGGTGTAATCATTGTAGAAGGACCAGGAGAGGCTTTATTATTACCAACTCTTGCGCAATTATTGAACAGAAATTTAACAGATTATGGAATATCTATTGTTGATGTTAAAAGTACAGGTCTTCGAAGATATGCAAGGATTTTTCAGAGAAAAGAGGGAGATGAAATAAATATTCCTGTATCGTGTATTACAGATAGAGATGTAATGCCAGAATGTGCACCTGCAATTTGTCTTGATGAAAAATATAAGGATAAAGAAAATTGGCCAAAGAAAAATCGAAAATGGAAAGTAGAGTCTGAAATAAAAGACAAAGAAAAGTATATACAAGAGATTGAAAAAAAGGCAAATGGTCAAAATGTTAAAACATTTATTCCAGAGCAGTGGACGTTGGAATATGAGCTAGCTGCCAATGGATTAGGCGAAGAAATGTTGCAAACTATTGCAACTATGCTTGCAGAAAAAATTCAGGACAAAGAAAAGAACGAGGA
>OLRU01003231.1_pt1 | contig 10361 bp, 8 predicted proteins | sample 1672961 | NCBI WGS metagenome assembly OLRU01 (sample SAMEA3136741, study PRJEB25190) | human gut metagenome | biome: human gut; feature: human-associated habitat; material: faeces | place: Austria | collected 2013 | reverse complement strand
GGTCACACCGTTCTCTGCGACAAAATAGTTACTTGTCACTATTAAGCCTTGATTTGTAAGGCTTTGTGGGCATTTTTACCGCAAAAAGGATGCGGTCGGAAACTCTTTGTTCCATGTGTTCCACCCGTTCGTTTTCCCGTGTGGGTCAAGGTGTGGGTCAGAGCCACCGGCATCGTCGGTGTGGGTCAACTTTCTCTGGCAGTGGAATGGTCACATTTTGCGCTGCTGGAAACAATGAAAGGGTATCAAAACGAAGAAATAGAGCCACCGGGCGGGACCCTCCCGCCGGGTGGCCCTGTAACTTCTGGCTATGTTTCCCGTATGGGGGGCAAATGCGGGTCATGCGGAGAAAGCGGAGAGGGTGTTCTGGGGAATACCGGAGTTCTCCTCCTGTTGTTTCGTCCAAGTGACAAGGGTCATTGCCTCGACAAAAAGCGCTCTTTTTTGTTGCTGCGTAATAGTGGGTGCCAAATTACTGGCAAATATCAAACAGAACTCCGTGTAGGCCACACTATCCTCGGAGGGCAGTGAAAAACATCCTCCGTCCTGCGCTGCCACCCTGACAGCTTTGTGTTCGATTATTTCTGTGTTTTCTTCTTACCCTTTACAATCAAGCCTTATTAAAAAAGCAGATAAACACATCGATACTTCTAAGCCGGACAATGGAGACTACACCATGACGAACATATTGTAGTGCTTCATCAAGCGGATGTCCTCTTTGGATATCACCAACTCTTGAACCAGTGTCTTATCGATGGAAAGCGGTGTTTTGCTGAGAAGTCGCTTGGCTGCAGAGGGCATCAACGGGCGGCAGGAGATGCCGTAGGTCAGCACCCACTTCTGGTCGTCGTCCATATAGGGCTGGGGGATGCCGATCTGGTATTTGTCCATGGGCATATCGTTGTTCTCAAAAAGCATGGCGCTGAATGCCTCATAGTGGGTCAGGATGCCGCGGTAGCTGCTCTCGCAGATCCGGTAGTGGGCCAGATCCTTGATATTCATGTACATGAGGACTTCGGCCTTGTTGCTTTCCTCCGTAGGAAATATGTCGATAACAGTGCATTGGGCGCGGTTGACCCGGCCATCGAAGAAATACATATATAGCTGGGAGACACCACGGAAAAAGGCGGGCACCTCCGCATTGTACTCCTGATTGATGTCCGGCGTGTTGCGGTGCAGCAGATCATAGATGCTGATCTTCAGGGCATTGGCAATGTCGTAAAGCGTGGCGATATCCACGGATATCTGGCCATTTTCGTATTTGGAGATGGCAGAACGCGTCTTGTAGATAGCCTGAGCCAACTCGTCCATCGACATGCCCCGACTCTTGCGGGCGTAGCGGATTCGGCTGCCGACTTCTTTTGTGATACTTTCTCTTTCGGTGCCCATAAGCGATTTCCTCAAAATCAATCCATGCTTACTTTTTCACAATTTTTTAATGATTATATCAAAAAGTACCAAATGTGTCAATAAACGTTCTGCACAGGAAACAAAAATTGCACAAACTGTTCCGCAGGGGGAACAGGCGGCAAATTGCCACACGCTCCGCTTTTCGTTATAATGGAGACTAAGTTAAAACTAACGCGCGTAAAACTGTGCAAAATCACAATCATGTCATGTTAAAATTAGAGAGGTGTACAAAATGAAGGCCAGAGCTGATACGTTGTTCTATGGTGGCAAGATCTACACGATGGAGGCGCCGGATATCTGCAAGGACGCGGTAGTGCTGAAGGACGGCAAATTTGCCTACGTGGGCACGAAGGAGGAGGCGCTGGAGCACTTTGACTGCGCGAAGTGCATCGATCTGCAAGGCAAGACCGTGCTGCCCGGTATGGGCGACTCCCACCTGCACTTCTTCGCCTTCTGCCAGACCTATACCACCGTGGATCTGGGCGGCGCCACCTCCCGTGACGAAGCACTGCAGCTGCTGCGTGACCGCGCGGCGGAGACGCCCAAGGGAGAGTGGATCAAGGGCTCCAACTTTGACCAGTCCAAGTGGAAGGACTGCGAGGACCAGCTGCCCACCCGTCTGGATCTGGATGAGGCCAGCACCGAGCATCCCATCGTTATCAAGCGCGTATGCCTGCATACGGCGGTGGCCAATACGATGGCGCTGGAAAAGGCCAACATCACCAACGGCTATGTATTCGGCCCCGGCGGCATGGTGGAGCTGGATGCCGACGGCAGACCCAACGGCATTTTCCGTGAGCAGGCCTCCAAAATCTACGACAACCTGATCCCCGATCCGTTTCTGGTGCCCACCACCCGCGAGAAGTGCATGAAAAAGGGGCTGGCGCTGGCCTCCAGTCTGGGTGTGACCATGATGCACACCTATGCCGCGGCGATATGGCACTATGACGAGGATTTTGCGGACTATGTGGCCCGCAGCGACCGCGGCGAGCTGCCGGTGCGTATGTCCGTGTGTCTGGACTATATGTTCGATCCGGAGCACCTGACGGCCGAGCAGCGGAGCGATCCCTACCGCGCCGCGCGGATGGGAAGCTTCAAGAGCTTCTCTGACGGCTCTCTGGGTTCCCGTTCCGCCAAGCTGTACACCGACTACGTGGACGATCCCGGCAACACCGGTATTCTGGTCATCAGTCCCGAGGATCTGGCCAAGAGAATGTACGAGGCATACCGCCACGGTCTGCAGCCCGCCACCCACTGCATCGGCGACGAGGCACTGGAGGTCACCTTGGACGCGGTAGAGTACTGCCTGCAGCAGGGACTGAAGGACGGCATGACGCCGGAGGAGCAGGCCAAACGCCTCCCCTTCCGTCTCATCCATGCCCAGATGGCTACGCCGGAGCTGATCGAGCGCATGAAGAAGCTGCCCCTTGTGCTGGATATCCAGCCCACATTCCTGATGACCGATTTGCACTGGATCGAGGATCGCGTGGGCAAGGAGCGTGCCGCGCTGAGCTATCTCTGGAAGACGTATCTGGATGCGGGGCTGATTATGGCCGGCGGCTCCGATGCGCCGGTGGAGAGCTTCAATCCCTGGATGGGCATCTACGCCGCCGTGACCCGTCAGGATATGGACGGATATCCCGTGGGCGGCTATCATCCCGACGAGAAGATATCCGTGTATGATGCGGTGTGCATGTACAGCAAAAATGTGGCCTACGCCAACGGCAGCCAGGATCTGATGGGCACCATCGAGGCCGGCAAGTTCGCTGACATGGTGGTCATCGACCGTGACATCTTCCACATCCCCGAAAACGACATTAAGGATATTCAGGTGCTGAACACCTACATGGCCGGCATCGAGAGATATCACCGCGACTGATATGCGCGGCACAACAAACAAAGGGGCTAAGACATGAAATTACATTCTTTTGACAAGGTCAAGCAGTTGACGGAGGATATGGTCGCCATCCCCAGCATCAACAAGGAGCCGGGCGGCGAGAGCGCCGTAGCCCGCTATATGCAGGACTTCTATATGTCCCTACCCTACTTTCAGGCGCACCCCGAGCAGGTCAAGTGCTTCCAGACCAAGAACGACTTCGTGGTGCGGCATAGTACGCTGGCCTATGTGAAGGGCACCAAGGGCAATTCTAACCGCACGGTCATCCTCATCGGCCACATCGACACCGTGGGGGTGGACGATTTTGGCACCATCCGCGAGTATGCCTTCCGCTGCGAGGAACTGCCCGCCAAGCTGCGCGAGACATTCGTGCTGCCTCAGGAGGTCATTGACGACATCGAGTCCGGCGAGTATCTGTTTGGCCGCGGCGCGCTGGACATGAAGTCCGGCGTAGCCGGCCATATGTACCTGATCCAGTATTTCTCCGAGCATCCCGAGGAGCTGGATGGCAACCTGCTGGCCATCGGCGAGTGCGACGAGGAGGACAACTCCAAGGGCATCATCACGGCTCTGGACCTGCTGGAGGAGCTGAAGGAAAAAGAACACTTCGAGTATGTGGCGTGCATCAACGCCGACTACTCCACCAACTACGCCCCCGGCGATGAAAACCGCTACATCTATTACGGCAGCATCGGCAAGCTGCTGCCCTGCTTCGCCGTGTTCGGCAAGGAGGCCCATGTGGGGCAGGCCTTCAGTGCACTGGACCCCAACCTGGTGCTGGCCAACATCACGCGGAAGATGTGCCTGAACACCGGCCTGTGCGACATCGCCCAGGGCGAGGTCGCCATCCCGCCCATCTCCCTGAAACAAATGGACACCAAGGGCCCCTACACCGTGCAGACGGCGCTGACGGCCTTCGGCTACTACAACTTCTTCACCCACGGCTGGAGCCCTGCCATCGTGCTGGAAAAGAGCAAGCAGATGGCTGTGGAGGCCTTTGACGAAACGGTGGAGTACCTGAACGCCCAGTACAAGCGCTTCTGTGAGCTGAGCAAGGTGGACTTCCATCAGCTGCCCTGGAAGACCCGTGTTTACACCTGGAACGAGTTCTACAACGAGCTGGCCGCTGCGCACGGCGAGGCGTTCAAGAAGGCCATTCACGAGTTTGCCGTGAAGCTGCATAAGGACGACCCCGAGCTGGATCTGCGGCTGTTCGGCCTGCGTGTGGTGCAGGAGGCTTGGAAGTGGTCTGAGGACAAGTCCCCCGCCGTGGTAGTGTTCTTCGGCTCTATCTTCAGCGCCCGTATCGAGATGACCGGCCGCACGGCCAAGGAAAAGGCTCTGCTGGGCGCGGTGGAGAGCGCCATCGAGGTGGTGCGGCCCGAGGCCCAGCGCCAGATCAAGACCCGTATGTTCTACCCCTACATCTCGGACTCCAGTTTTATGGCCGTGTGCGACGATACGCTGGCTATTCAGGCACTGGAGACGAATATGCCTCAGTACGGCGTAAAATACACGCACCCGGTGGATAAGATCCGTCAGATCGACGTCCCCGTTGTCAATATCGGTACCTTCGGCCGCGACGGACACATGCTCACCGAGCGCGTGGATATGCGGCAGACGTTCCAGAATGTCCCAAATATCACCTATGAGACGGTGAAGCGTCTGCTGAGCTGAGAGATCTTCCCCTACCCACTGAGAAATCCAGGCAAAAGCACAGAAAACGCACAGACACAAAACGCGATCCCAGAGAAAACCACAGAAAGCGCACAGACGCAAAACGCAATCCCAGAGAAAACCACACATTGCTTCGCGTGAAAGGAGAAAAAGTATGGCTATTTTGAAGGTGATTCAAGACTTCGGCAACTGGTTCTGGGGCATTCCCATTCTGATCCTCATCGGCGGCGGGGGCCTGTTCCTGACCATCTATCTGGGCTTCCCCCAGCTCCGGCACTTTGGCTACGCCATGAGCCAGACCTTCGGTAAGGTGTTTGCCAAGAAGGAAGAGGGTAAGGTCCGTCCCATTTCCGCCGCATTCGCGGCGCTTGCCTGCGCCGTCGGCGCCTCCAATATCGTCGGTGTGCCTGTGGCCATCGCCCTGGGCGGCCCCGGCGCCGTGTTCTGGATATGGGTCCTGGCCATCCTCGGTATGTGTACCAAGTACTGCGAGGTCGCGCTGGGCATCAAGTACCGCCGTAAGAACGACGTGGGCGAGTGGGTCGGCGGCCCGGCTTACTACCTGCGCGGTCTGGGCAAGAAGATCGGCGTCGTGTTCGGCGTCGGCTACGCCTTCTTCTTCATGATTGAGCTGGTTCCCTCCCTGGCCTCTCAGGGTGTCTCCGCTGCTGAGCAGTTCAACGTGTTCGGCGCAAACCAGACTATCACCGGTATCATCATTGCTGTTCTGGTGGGCGTGATTCTGGCCGGCGGCTTCAAGCGTGTGTCCAGCGTCACCGACATTCTGGTTCCTGTGATGGCCTGCCTGTACGTGGCGGGCGCGCTGGTCATCATCTTCGCCAACGTGGGTGAGCTCCCCGCTGTTTTCAGCATGATTTTCCAGAACGCCTTCACCGGCCACGCCGCTGTGGGCGGCTTCACCGGCGCTACCATTATGGCAGCGATCCGCTGGGGCGCCGCCCGTGGTGTGTACTCCAATGAGGCGGGCGTGGGCTCCACCATTGCCGGTCACTGCACCGCCGAAACGGATCACCCCATCCGTCAGGCCCAGTTCGGTATCTTCGAGGTCTTTATGGATACCATCGTCATCTGCACCATCACCTCTCTGGCCGTTCTGGCCTCCGGCGTGTGGACGCAGGAGGGACTGAGCTCCGGCCAGCTGGCACTGGCTGCGTTCCAGTCCGTGTTTGGCAACTTCGGCGCTATCTTCGTCGCCGTCACGGTGTTCCTGTTCGTGTTCTCCACGATCATCTCCGCCGGCTTCTTCGGTCAGATCCAGGCTGAGATCCTGTTCGGCCGCAAGTTCTCCAACGTGACCACCATGTATATGATCCTCGACGGCTTCCTGGGCGTGGTCGTCATCCTGAACATGATTGGCCTGGTGTTCATGTGCAAGCAGGTGAAGGATCTGCAGAAGGAGTATTACAATACTCCCGGTATGTACTATCTGGCTGACAAGGCTGCCAAGGAAGCCAAGAGAGCCAAGAAGGCGGCAAAGTAATGGCTGACGCACTCTGCGGCAGGTAGCAATATAAGTAAAGCGTAGGGAGCCGGTCATTTGACCAGCTCCCTACGCTTTATGACTCCTTCAGCCACCGCTGGAAGTCCTCCAAGGCGATGGTCCCCTCGTCGCATTCCTTTTTCTGCGCTCTGGCTTGTTCGCTCCAAGCGTAGAAATCCTCATCGGATATGCGCCCGGCCTTGATCCACGCAAAGCGCCGCTTGTATTCCTTGCGGTAAGCCTTGAAGATCGGGTCATCCGACCGCTTCTTCGTCCACTGTTTGAAAGCCCCGATCTCCCGACAGACCTGCTCTCCTCTTGGAACAGGCCGCTCGCAATACTCCGCGCTGACCCGCCCGGTCTGCGGAAACCATCGTCCGCAGTTCTTGCAGCGCCGCACGGTGATGTTCCGCTCCACGCAGCTCCGCAGAGAGTAGTCGATCATATCCCGAATGCCGGAGGAATACAGCACCGGCGAACACCGCCCCGGCTCCACCGGCTCAAAGCTGAGCGGGATGGGGCGGAACGAAAACAGGCCGGGATCTTTCGGAGAGTCGTGAAAGTAATTTTTTGCCGCCTGTGCCTGCGGCTCCCGTCCCGCGCTGTCCACATCCAGTATCAAATCGAAAAAGCGTTGCACCTGCTGCTGGTACAGCGGAAGCTGTTCAGGGAGCTGGTGCAGCTCATCCAGTATCTGCGCATCCTCCGCACTGCCTCGGTCGTTCCGAATAAATATTGCTGTCTGGCGGTAGTAACAGTGGACATAGAGAAGTTGAAAATAAATGTGTACGGAGGCTAATTCGCCCAGCTTTTTCATGGCACTCTCCAGCGCGCCCCGGTCATCCTCTGCGATAAATCGGCTCCAATCCTCCGCGATGCATTGAAGTAGCGGTGTCACCTCCGCGCAGTCCAATTCCTGAAAGGAGAGAAGGCTCTCCAGAAAGGGAAGCTCCCTCTGGACATCCGGAACGCCCTGCATACCAAGGGAATCATACTGGAAGATCTCCCGGTTCTCGGAGAAATACATTTTGGCGTACCACATGGCAGTATACCTCACAAAATAGACAATTATAATATAGACATACGAGCGGTCTTGACAAGGGATGAAAAGTGTGTTACCATACGATCACGGGAAGACTGTCAAAAGTAATTTACAGTTAGTCTAACACGGAGACTGCGGATTGTCAATGAAAAAGACGGTCACAAATCCGAAAAAGCACCTCGACAACTGAATACCCATCACCGGAGATGATACACGCCGGAGAAGTAACGCTAGGACGCCGCGGCAAAGCGGTCGAGCGTACTAAGGCAGCGAAAACGCCGTGCAGGTCAAACAAGGCCGCAGGGCAGGAACGGGTACGGTGTGTGGCAGAGAACAAAGAAAGGGGGAAGAAACATACATCGTTCCTACAAAAAGGAAAACCGCTGAACTGTTGCAGCAGTCCAGCGGCGCGCCGCGTTTCGGAAAACGCAGACTCCATCTGCAAACAGTCTAACAGAGGGATCTCCGAAACGCAAGTAATTTTTCTCTGAATTCTATTGGAGGTAACGATTTTGAAAATATCAACCTATCACAGCTACGATGAATTGCCGCTGTTCCTCAACGCGGAACTGGTGGCAAAGGTGCTGGGCGTGTCCATCTCCAGTGCCTACGAGCTGATGCACGAAGAAGTATTTCCGTCCGTGCGCATCGGCAGTCGGTTCGTGGTGCCCAAGGATAAATTCCAACAGTGGGTAGAGCGGCAGACTGGAGGTGCCAGATGAGAACTTGGACAAAGCGCGACCCGGTCAAGAACTATTTTCCTCTGCCCAATGAGATCTATCAGCTGGGTCTGTCTCACGGCGCGATCGCTGTCTACGGTTACCTGCTCCGCATCGAAGACCGCAGAACCTATCAGTGCCATCCCAGCTACGCCACCATCGGCAAGGCGGTGGGCATGAGCCGCAACACCGTGCGGAAGTATGTGCAGGAGTTGGAGGAACGCGGACTCATCCGCACCGAGCGCACCAGCATCATCACGCGGGACGGGCGCAAGCAAAACGGAAGTCTGCTCTACACGATCCTGCCGATCCAGTTTTCCATCGACCAGTTTTATCAGCGGCAGTTGGATGCTGCGGAGCGGGCACGGGAACGTCAGCAGGTGGCAAGACGCATGGAACAAACCAGCGTGTGAAACCGACGAGTATCTTTCTCTGCATGCTGTTATCGTGGCCAGACAAAACCGCGAACCCCATCAATGCGGCAAGAGAAACAGCAACGGGATCACGCAGCCCAGCGGGGCCGCGACGCCTCGGAACAGTGACGCGCATAAGCGCATCGCTGTTCCGAAGGCTTTCTGTGTTCTTCGAGAGCACCCCCGACCAAGGCCCAAAAGCGGCAAAGTTTGCCGTTCTGATACCCGGCCGCGCAGGGTTTCCGAACCGCGCAAAACGCTCCGAGGGTAGTGATACCACCCCCCGTCCGAAATGCCCGTGTTTCGCCGTGTAAGCCGCTGTGTGCGATCCTGTTGGTGAAGGCAAGTGTGTACCCGCTTTCACCTGTGAAAACGAACGTGAGCCGTTTGTGCGAGTGTGATTTGAAACCGCTCCGGAGAGGACTTTCCCACGCCGTATGGGATGTAGCTTCGGCAGATTGGGCGGTTATCGGAGGATTTTATTTATAGCAGGATAAAGGGCTGGCGTCGGAACCGACGCTCTGCCCTGTCACTTCTGCCCGCAGTGCGGGCAGTTGACGGGGGTTTCAGCGCAGGCGGTTGTGGCGCCTTTTGAAGGAAGTTTCAGAACGGCTGGCGTCTTTGTTCCCGCAAGCGCAGGTGTTTCAACGAAAATGAGAGTGCCTTACGGCAGATTGGAGGGAATTATGAGCAAAAATGAAAACAGGCTGAACTTCCGTATGGCGGATGAAACAGCCAACAAAATAGAGCGGTGGTATCAGGAAGATAACTGCCGCAGCAAAAACGAGTTCATCGAAAAGGCGGTGAATTGCTACGCGGATATGCTGGCCGCAGGCGAAAGCACCACGCTGCCCCGTGCGGTGCAGTCTGCCATCGACAGTCGGCTGAAGCTCTTCGAGGATCGCATCGCGTCGCTGCTCTACAAGCAGGCAGTGGAGATGGACATGGCAATGTCCATCCTCCTGCAAAGCCTCAATGTGAGCGAGGAAGTGCTGCGGCAGGAGCGGGCCAAGAGCATCGCCGCCGTCAAGCGCACCAACGGTCAGCTTCGGATGGAGCAAAAGCTCCGTGAGCTGGAGAGCGAAGCATGGCAAGGCTGATCGTCAAAAGCCCATACATCAAGTGCGGCGCTGGGCAAAGCGCCGGCGGGTACCTCGAGTACATCGCCACGCGGGAGCGGGTGGAGATCATCCCGGATGACCGTCCGCCCACCCAAAAGCAGACGCAGCTCATCGCGAAATTAGTGAAGGATTTTCCTGACGCAAAAGAGCTGATGGAGTACGAGGACTATCTCTCACACCCGACAAAAGCAACGGCGTCCGCACTCATCACGCTGGCGCTGGAATCGAATTGGGATCGGGTACAGGGCATGGAAGGTTACGCCAAGTACATCGCCCTGCGGCCCAGAGCAGAGCGGCTGGGGGAACACGGCCTGTTCGGTGATGACGATGCCGTTGACCTCGCCGCTGTCGTGGACGAATTGGATCACTACACCGGCAACGTGTGGACACACATCATCTCCCTCCACCGGGAGGACGCGGAGCGGTTGGGGTATGACCATGCGGACGCATGGCGCACATTGCTGCGTACCCACCGCAATGACATCGCCGCGGCGATGAAGATCCCGCCGGAGGATTTCCGTTGGTATGCCGCCTTCCATGACGAGAAGCATGATGCCGATGTGGAAAAGGCGGCCAAGCTG
>OLRU01003229.1_pt1 | contig 10374 bp, 8 predicted proteins | sample 1672961 | NCBI WGS metagenome assembly OLRU01 (sample SAMEA3136741, study PRJEB25190) | human gut metagenome | biome: human gut; feature: human-associated habitat; material: faeces | place: Austria | collected 2013 | reverse complement strand
TCCGGCATGACCCTGAGCCTGATCATCTGTACCTTCTTCCACAACGGTACCGACTTCCGCCCGGTAATCGACCCGAACAAGAACATTTTCAGCGCAGCCGTAGCTGCCCTCTATAAAACAGACACCTGCACCAATGTCTTCCCAAGCATCCACGTATACAATGCCGTAGGAACCCACATTGCCATCAGCAGAAGCCAGATCTTAGCAAAATATCGCTTCCTGCGGTTAGGATCACTGCTTCTCACCATTTCCATCTGTCTGGCAACCATGTTTTTAAAACAACACTCCATCATCGATGTATGCGGTGCTTTCCTGATGTCCTATGCCATCCACTACTTAGTATACGGATACGCAACCGACACCGAAGACAAGAAGATAACAGAAAAAGCGCTTGGTTAAAACACCAAACGCTTTTTTATTATGAAAATCATGAAACAGGTGTGGAATTGGACGAATCAGCTTGTGCAATCGCTTCCAGATGGAGCAGGGTTTGATTTAACATATTCAGCTGTGCCGGTCCGATCGACGTCAGAGCGAATGGAAGCGATGGAATAGCGGAGAAACGCTTCTGAATTTTGATATCGGTATCGCAGCCTGCATATGAAATGCTGAATTTAGTCTCGGTTTCAAAGATATTTCCTAATATACTGGAGGGCTGAAGGCTTTTCCACATTTCAGATACCGCGGTATGATTAGAAAAGTCTAATTCTATATATGGGTGATAGGGATTCTTGCTTTGAATAACGATTGCTAATTTGTCATAGACCGTTTGCCCGGCGGCATGCTGTTTGGCGGCATCTTGAGAAATGCCGCCTTTCGTTTTCATTTGCGTATAGGCGTGTTTTGAAGTAATAAGCTGTGCCTGGAGAATATCGGAGTAGGGAAGAGAAAAACACACAAATGCTTCTAACGGATGGGCATTTGTGCATTGAAGGGCATGTAATTCCGGCAAATTCTTTGTTTTATAATAGAATAATTGCTGATTGGCACTGTCCAGAATAATACCTTGCGAACCGGAAAAGTTGATACGGCATCGATCAATAACAGCATGGGAGGGGCATGTAATTTCTATGCTCCAGTCATATTTGCTGCACTGTGTCTGCAAATACTGGTTTAAGGCGGTATAAGCTGCTTCCAACCATTTCGGTAAGTCTTGATTAAACAGATGCACAACATCCTGTCGTGCCTCGTCATGAAGCCACTTATTGGATAGCATGGAACGAAGGGCAGCATAGATTCCCCAGAGTATGAGAGCTATGATTAGACATACTAAGAGCGTTCGTAAGATTACCATGTACAGTCCTCCTGTTATCTTCTTTAGTATAGCTGGAAGAAATATGTATGTCAATTATAAATATCATAATGATATCGTAATATCATCGTGATTGGCATACCCTATAATAAGGTGATAGTATGCTGATTATAGGGGAACGAATTAAAATGCTGCGGGAGAGTCACAACCTCTCACAGGCCGCGCTGGCAAAGCGGCTGGGCATCACACGGTCGAGCGTAAATGCGTGGGAATTGGGCCTGAATGTACCGAGTACGCAGTATATTATCGAATTATCCGAGATTTTCAAGGTTTCGACGGACTATCTGCTGTGTGTTGCAAAAACGCAGACGCTGGATTTAACAGGTCTGGACGAGGAGGATATCGCCGTTATGTATGCGCTGGCGACCCATCTGCGTAGAAAGAACCGCGAAATGAAATTATAAAAATAATTTGAAAGGTGTCTGCTCATGCAGATGCTTTTTATTATCCCATTGTTGAAAACCGAAAATCCTTACTATATAATTGTAAATATCCTGACAGATAACGGAGAAAACACAATGCAGAACGAAAAAACATCCGTTTTGGTGCTCGCGCAGTGCGATTTGACCATGCGCGAGACGTTAAATACCCGATTCGGCACGCAGTGCGCGTTCACGTTCGCGGAGAACGGCGAACACCCGACCGCAGAGCAGCTTCGCGCGGCTGCGGTTATTTTCGGCGAACCGAGTGAAGCCCAGCTGGCGCAGACCGAAAACCTGCGTCTGCTGCAGCTGACCTGGGCGGGCGCGGATAAGTACACGCGCATGGAAAACCTGCCGCAGAGCGTGGTGCTGGCGAACGCGTCCGGTGCGTTCGGCACGATCATCGCGGAGTACGCGATTGGCAGTCTGGTGGCGCTGTACCGCTCGTTTGGACGGTACTGGAGCAATAAACAGGCGCATATCTGGCAAAAATACGACCATGCGGAGACGATTTCCGGCAAGACCGCACTTGTACTCGGCATGGGCGACATCGGCGCGAATGTGGCCCGCCGATTGAAAGTCTTCGGCGCAGCTGTGCTTGGCGTGAAGCGCACAGCGGTTTCGGCTGTACCGGCAGACTTCGACGAAGCGCATACACTCGATGCGTTAGACGCTCTGCTCCCGCGGGCGGACATCGTCATTGGCTGCCTTCCGAACACGCGCGAGACCGCGGGTCTGCTGACGGCCGAGCGTCTGCACGCGATGAAAGCAGGCGCGGTGCTGGTCAATGTCGGACGCGGCAGTCTGGCAGGGACGGACGATCTGGTGTCGGCCCTGCAGGACGGCCACCTTGGCGGCGCCGCACTCGATGTGTTCGAGACCGAACCGCTTCCGGCGGGCTGTCCGCTGTGGGACATGGAGAACGTGCTGCTCACGCCGCATATCGCAGGCCCGAGCTTCGGCGGCAACGCGGACGTGCAGAACACGATCTGGCATATCTGCATGGACAATCTGGAGCGGTATTTGACCGGAAACCCGCTGAAAAATGTCGTAAACCGGTCGGAGGGATACTGATACGCGTTTCCCGCAGGTATAGCAACAAAGAGAAAACGAGCCGAAAGCTATGCTGTCGGCTCGTTTTTTGGTGCTCAGCAGTTTTTGAAAAACCAGATGATAAAGTTGATAACCTCTATGCCGAGGAAAATCAGGGCAACCACGCAGATGACCGCCGCTGCCGTCATAAACTGGATGGACGGTTCGCCCAGGCTTTCAATAATCACGCAGGTCAGCGCAATAAACCAGCTGATCATGCACGCCGTATGCAGCGGATGCTGCAGGATCCACTTGCTGATCTGACCGGATTCGTCGGATTTCGGTGCAGGCTCGGTTGTTTTCTTCTCTGCGGAGACAGGCCGGCGGCCGCCGGACGCATTCGGTGCATTGCGCGCCGCTTCCTGCATGCCCTGCCGGTAGTGCACATAGCCGTCAAGTCCCTTGCCGTAGAAGCCGTAATCGTCTTTTTTCATATGCCATGCCTCCTTTTCATGCTTTGAGTATCGCATATCGGGTGTCCGATAAAACGGACTCAGAAGCGGTTGAACACAAATGTTCCAAATTACTGTTTTTACCATAGCATAACCGGGCGCAAAATACAAGCGGCGGTGGTAAAAATGTATAAATGCTGGCAATTTTAATTGTGCAAAAGCAATGAAAAAGTTATAATTATGCCAAAACGACACAAAATCGACAAAATTTTGTGATAAACGGCATTGCAAAAAATGTAAAACGGTGGTATGATGTAGGCAATAAAGCGGCACAAGGGTACCCTTGTGTCTGAGGTACTCGCCCTCAGACACAAAACCTTCCTAAGTATAAATTTTGCAAAGGAAAGGCGAAACGGCACCGATTATGCCGGAAAAAACAATTTCGAGGAGGATAAACATGAAAAGAAGATTGTTATCGGCTTTTCTCGCTGTGATGATGGTGCTGACCATGGCGCCGGTGGCGTTTGCGGCGGATGAAGATGCTGAAAACACGGCTGACGGCAGTGCTTCTGCTGGCACGGGTTCCAGTGAAGTTACATCTGCTGTTGCTAAGATTGGCAATGCAGAATACCCGACTTTGCAGGCTGCTGTTGATGCGGCAGTGAGATATGATGTTATTGTATTGCAGAAGGATATTACTGAAAATGTAACTATTCCGAGCACATTGTACAAAGTTACCATTGATTTGAATGGTAAAAGATGGAGCGGTGGAACAGATATTGATGAAGATGGTAAGCCTACTGCCCATAAGGATAAGGCTGCACTGACTAATTACGGTAGTAATACTTTCATTAAAGACAGTGTGGGCACAGGCGTTATTACCCGTGATGATACAGGACGGAAAACAGATGCAATTAAGAATACCAGTTATTATGTGATTGATAATATTAAGGGCTTTTTGAAAATTGAGGGCGGTACTATATGCAACGATAGCGACTATACTACGAATAACGGGGACACGGATGGGTCTTCTGTCATTCGTAATGGTGGTGTAGCTGGACAGAGTAATCCGACCTTAACTATTGCTGGTGGTCATGTTTATCAGGATGACTTTATCGCTGTAAAAAACGATGAATATGGCACTTTGTGGGTTACTGGCGGTACTGTTGAAAGCAAAAATTCCACTGCTATTCTGAATTGGAAGACTGCAACTATTAAGAACAGTGCACAGGTGAACGGTGTAATCAACACCTTGACTTATAACAATACCAAGGGTCAAACTACGATTGATGGTACTGCAACTGTCAATGGTAAGATTGCTGCGGATAAGTATGACAAAAATACTACTAATGCTCCTGCGGTTTTAGTAAAGGGCGGCAATCTTGATATTGCGTGGGCTATTGGTAATGCTACTGTACAGGTAACCGGTGGCACTTTTACAAAACAGGTACCGGCTGCATATTACGGCGATGGTTATGAGCAGACCGAAGAAAATGGTAAGTATACAATTACTAAGGAAAATGTTGCACAGGTAGGCAATCAAAAGTATACTACGATGGACGAGGCGTTTAAGGCGCAGACTACCAGCGGCAAGCCGATCGTCCTCCTGCGCGACTACACCACCGGCTCGACCTTTAACTCCGGCGACGCCTCCCGTGTGGTCGACCTGAACAATCACACCTGGACGTGCACCGGCAAGGACGCGAACAGCGCGGCGTTTGAGATCAACTACCCCAATGCGGCTCTGACGGTGAAGAATGGCAAGATCGTCAGCTCGCAGCTCGTGGGCCTGATCCCGTCCGCGATGGGCGGCACGATCACCTATGACAACTCAAGCCTCACGTTCGAGAATGTTGAAATGACCACGACCGCCACGAGCGGCATTGAGAGCAATGGCATGAATACAAATGATGTTGTTACTCTGAAAAATTCCACGCTGAATGTACCGAATGGTTTCGGTATCTATTTCCCGAGTTCTGGTGCAGTTACGATTGAAGATTCCACCATTACTGCTAAGACGATGGGTGTGCAGGTTTGTGCCGGCAATCTGAATGTTAAGAACAGCACAATTACTGTAACCGGTAATGCAGTAAATAAGACGGAAAACGATGGTGCTATCGAGGATGGTGCTGCAATTTCTGTTGTAGACCGTGCAGGTTACAAGGATCTGGGTAAGGTAAATATTGAAAGTGGCAAGTTTACCTCTATCAAGGCGTACAAGTGGGATAATTCCACCAAGCAGGAAATTGCGTTTGACAACAGCAAGAATGTAGTTGCTGTTTCTGGTGGTGTATTTGCTCAGAAGTTTGATAACTCTTATTGTGCCACTGGTATGACTGTTGTTTCCAACGAAAGTGCAGAAACAAAGACTACTTATCCGTGGACTGTTGGCACCGTTGAAGTTAAGGACGAAAACGTAATCAAGACCGATACCAAGGCTGGTGCTACTACTGCAACTCTGGGCAGTGAAATCGCTACAGAAAATGAAAATGCTGCAAAGACTGTCGGCAAAAGCGTAACTCCGACCAAGCTGGCGGACACCACTCCGATTACGGCAGACGACAAGGCGCAGGCTCTGACTGAGCTTGTAAAGAACAACAAGGTTGCGCTGACTGAGGACGGCAAGATTCCGGAGAATACTACCGTTACCGTTGTAAAGGAAACCTATCTGGATGTTACTGTAACTGGTTATAATACCGAGAACAAAACAGTTTCCATGGATATTGTTCCGAAGTACAACCTGATTGCAGTGGCAAAGACTGGTACTAATGAGGAAAAGGTTACTCTGAAATCTGCACAGGATGCAAAGGTTGGTTCGACTGAGGTTACGGTAATTCTGCCGGAGGCTTTCAAGGGTCAGAAGGTTTATATCAACCACAATAATGGTGCTAACCTGTATGTTGCAACTGCTGATGAGAGTGGTAAGATTACGTTTACTACCAACGGTTTCAGCCCGTTCACTTTTGCACTGACTAACCCGGATGTTGTTGCTGAGGTAAACGGCAATGCGTACAAGTCTCTGCAGGACGCTGCAAACGCAGCGAAGGACGGCGGCGAAATCACTGTTGTTCAGAACAAGAACCTTGACCTGACTTTCAACACCACCAAGTCGGTTAAGGTAACGAACAAGACGGACGGCAAGATTACCGTTAAGTTCAATGGCACGAACAAGGACGTTGCCAAGAATGCAACGGAGACCTTCTCCTACACCAAGCCCTCCTCCTCCGGCGGCTCCTCCTCCGGCAAGACGACCTACAAGGTAACCACCTCGGCGGTCAACAACGGCGGCGTAAACGCTTCTCCGTCCTCCGCGGAAAAGGGCGCGACCATCACCATTACCCTGTCCCCGGACAAGGGCTACAAGCTGGACAAGCTGACCGTTACCGACGGCTCCGGCAAGTCCGTTTCCACCGTTAAGAAGAGCGACACGGTTTACACCTTCACCATGCCTGCTTCCGCAGTGAAGGTTGGCGTAAGCTATGTTAAGGCCACCGAAACCCCGTCCAAGACCAAGTTTAACGACGTTTCCGCGAACGACTGGTTCGCTTCCGCGGTTGATTATGTAACCGGCAAGGGCATGATGAACGGCACCGCCGACAACACCTTCTCCCCGAAGGCGAACACCACCCGCGGCATGGTCGTTACCGTGCTGTACCGCCTGGAGAACCAGCCGAGCACCTCGGCGGCTTCCTTCACGGATGTGGCTTCCGGCGCGTACTACGCAAATGCGGTTGCCTGGGCGAATGCTAACGGCATCGTTTCCGGCTACGGCAGCGGCAAGTTCGGCCCGAATGACAAGGTTACCCGCGAGCAGCTTGCGGCTATCCTGTACCGCTACGCGCAGTACAAGAAGTACGACGTTTCTGTGGGTGAGGACACCAACATTCTCTCCTACGACGATGCACAGAGCATAAGCTCCTACGCGATTCCTGCAATCCAGTGGGCGTGCGGCGCAGGCGTTGTTACCGGCAAGTCCGGCAGCAAGCTCGACCCGAAGGGCAATGCTACCCGCGCTGAGGTAGCGGCAATGCTCATGCGCTTCTGCGAGAACGTAAAGTAAGCAAAACCTTCCTAAACCGCACAGCTTCGGCTGTGCGGTTTTCTTTTGCTTGCCAAAGACGCTTTTCTACGGTAAAATGGAAAACAGAGGAGAAGGGGAAAGAGAAAGAAGGAAATCTTATGCCAATCGGAGTAATTGTCAACTGTATCTCGGTGCTGGCCGGCGGCGTGATCGGTTCTGCACTGGGGCACGTCCTGCCGAACAGCCTGAAAGAGCATCTGCCGACGCTGTTCGGCATGTGTTCGATCGCTATCGGTATCAATTCCATTATCAAGGCGGTCAGCATGACAGCGGTCGTGCTGGCGATTCTGGTGGGGTTTACCATCGGGCACCTGCTGCACCTTGAGGATTGGGCAAGCCGGTTTTTTCATCGGCTGGTCAAAACCATGCACCTCGGCGGGGATAATATTGATATGGAGTTTTACATCACGGCGGTCGCGCTGTTCTGCTGCTCTGGCTTTGGCTGGTACAGCACGCTGACCGAGGGCATCGCGGGCGATCCGAATCTGCTGTTTGCAAAGTCCGTGCTGGACTTCTTCACTGCGATGATCTTCGCGTCCACGCTCGGCAAGGCCATCTGCGCCATCCCGCTGCCGCAGTGCGTGATTCTCCTGTGCGTGTTTACCGCAGGACGGCTGCTGTCCGGTGCGCTCACACCGGAAATGTTCGCGGATTTGTCCGCGTGCGGCGGCGTGCTGACTATGTCGGCCGGTTTTCGTGTCTCCAAGATCAAATCCGTGCCGCTGGTCGATCTCATGCCCGCGCTGATACTCGTTATGCCGTTCAGCGCACTCTGGACTATGTTGATGGGGTAAATTTAAAGCGGACTCTTTTACGGGTCTGCTTTTCTTTTACTTGACAATAGTCCCAAATCATACTATAATAGCGTGATACGATTTAGGACTATTGAGGTGCATTATGGATTTCCGCAGACAAATGAACGACTTTTTTGCGCAGATCTACCGGCAGAATGAGCTGTATGACATCTGGGCAAAACAGAATAGGATGAAACCGAGCACGGTAGCCGTGCTGTATCTGCTCGACCAGTTTGAAACCTGCACACAGGGTTGGATATCGAAAATATATCTGCTGCCCAAGCAGACAATTCACACGGTGGTGCAGGAGCTGGAGCAGGCCGGTTATCTGGAAAAGGTGAGCGTCTCCGGCCGCAAGGAAAAGCCGCTGCGCCTGACCGAATCCGGCAAGCGCTACACAGCGGACAAGCTATGCGGTCTGTACCGCGCAGAGGAACGCGCCGCCGCTGCCATGGGCGCGGAGCAGTTCGCCGCTATGGTGGAAATGACCCGAAAATTTACCGATTCTTTTGAAAAGGAGATTCGCAATGGAGCAGAATAATGCACTTGCGCGCAAATTCAACGCCGCATCGCTGCTCCGATTCGCACTGCCGAACATTGCAATGATGATGCTGCTCTCGATGTACACCATCGTGGACGGTATGTTTATTTCGCGGTTTGCCGGCACAACCGCGCTTTCCGCAATCAATATGTCGTATCCGCTCAACTGCCTGCAGATGGCTACCGGCATTATGCTCGGCACGGGCGGCAGCGCTATTATCGCCCGCCGGCAGGGAGAGGGACGCACAGACGAGGCGCGCCGCAACTTCACCATGCTGATTGCGGTTGCGTTGGGCATCGGCTTGATTTTCGCCGTGTTTGGCAATCTGTTTCTGAACCCTATCCTGCGTCTGCTTGGCACGAGTGAGCTGCAGTGGGCAGACTGCCGTATTTACACACGCATTCAGCTGGTGTTTGCACCTATGCTGTTTCTGCAGACTGCCTTCCAGATATTGTTCGTCACCGCAGGCAAGCCGGGCTTGGGTCTGCTGACCTCGGTGGGCGGCGGCATCACAAACGTGGTGCTTGACTGGCTGTTCATGGGCCCGATGAACATGGGCGTTGCCGGTGCGGCGATTGCCACCTGCCTCGGCTACTGCGTGCCGTCCATCGTTGGTCTGGTATATTTCACCAAAAACCGCACCGGAAGTTTGTACTTTGTGCCCTTCAAATTTGACGGCGCAACACTGGCCGCCGCGTGCGGCAACGGCTCATCTGAGATGGTCAGCAACATTGCGAACGCCATCACCACGTTCGTGTTCAATACGCTGTTCATGCGCTACCGCGGCGAGGACGGTGTAGCCGCCATCACGATTGCAATGTACTTCCAGTTCGTGTTTACGGCGGTGTATTTCGGCTTCTCAATGGGCGTTGCACCGGTTATCAGCTACAAATTCGGCGAGAAAAATATCCCGCAGCTGAGGCATATCTTCCGCATCTGCATGACGTTCGTGCTGGCGTGCTCGCTCGGCACATATGTGCTCTCGTGGCTGACGCTCGAGCCAGCGCTGACCCTGTTTACGCCGCGCGGCAGCAGTGTGTACGAGATTGCCATGCACGGCTTTCCGATTTATGCGGTCAGCTTCCTGCTCATGGGCACGAGTATTTTCGCGTCTTCGCTGTTTACCGCGCTCTCGGATGGTCTCGTGTCTGCGATCATCTCATTTTCGCGCACGCTTGTGTTTCTCGTGGCGATGCTGCTGTTCCTGCCGCTGATTTTGCAGGAAACCGGCATCTGGCTGGCTGTTCCGGTAGCAGAGGCGCTCGGCGTGATGGTTTCGGTGTTTTTTCTCGTCAAGGGACGGAAAAAGTATCAGTATTAAGGGAAAGAGTGCTGTTGAGAGAACAGCACTCTTTTGTTATATATAGATAAAATATAACAAATTGTATATATAATGAAGGCGTAGAGTAAAGGAAAAGCGAAAGGGCCTGCCGCCTGTAATTCACAGGCAGCAAGCCCTTTCGGTTGCTTGAACAATTTTTGTCTGACTGTTAGAGGTCACTTTAAAAACTGTCTTGCTGTTGTATTTGAGGGAATGAAAAGCATTTGGAGCTGCTTTTCTAATTTGAAATATGGAAAGAGAAGAAAGAAATGTTAAGAAGAGTTATGCGCCGACCTTGACGAACATGCCGCCGGCCTGGCAGGACTCGGTAGCAGCCTTAGCCATGAGAACCGGACGCAGGCCGTCGATAGCGCCGACAACAGTCTGGGTATCGTTGTTGATTGCATCAACGAAGGAGA
>OLRU01003228.1_pt1 | contig 10376 bp, 10 predicted proteins | sample 1672961 | NCBI WGS metagenome assembly OLRU01 (sample SAMEA3136741, study PRJEB25190) | human gut metagenome | biome: human gut; feature: human-associated habitat; material: faeces | place: Austria | collected 2013 | reverse complement strand
CTGCAGCCAGCCTACGCGTGAATAGGTGCATGTTACCAGTCCTTTCTCAAAAGCTACGTTACATACAATCCCGGACGTTTTTAAGCGCTTGGACTGTTCAAGTGTGTGCAAATAAGCGGGGAGGGAGAGCTGAGGAATGCAGAATCTGCTGGTGATGAGACACATAGTGCCGTCCTCATCAAACATCATAATCAGCTGTCCCCAGATAAGCCGCTTGAGATTACGGTTCACGATAATGACCCGCTGGTCCGGAAGTATATCGGAGTCACCGTACTTCACAGCTCCTCTATACACCTGATCCCAGGTGGCGTTAAACAGTTGTCGAATTGCCATCTCGTATCCTCCTTAATGCCTTTTCGGCTAAAAGCAGGGCATAGTGCTGGCCCGTGATGATTACATGCGCCTCTGCATTAAGCACACGTACCGCCCCATCTTGACAAAGTACAGTAAGGGGATTTAGCTTCCTCACACAACCAATCACGTCATTCACTATCACGAAATCGCCAGGTCTCATTGTAGCCTAGAACCCCCTTTTCCAATTCCTGTACAATCTGGAGTGCTGTGTACAGAACCTCCATGTGCGCAGAGTTGAGGAGCAGGTAGGTGCCGTCTTCACACACTACCTGCTCCTCACTCACGACAGAAGCGATATGAGGAGGTGTTGTCTTAACTAAGACAATATCACCGATTTCCATCGTCTACGACGCTCTCCTTCTTAAAGAGCTTGATACGTGCGAGACGCCCACACCTCCGCTGGATTTCAGCAACTGTTGCTGCAACGTCTAGGTTTGCGCTAATAGGGAGCTTGAAGTCATCGGTTCCGATAAGGTCGTACCCAGTGATGTCTTGCCCTCCGTAATCAACCCATACCAACTTACATCTTCCTTTCATCTAAAAATACGCCTGTACCCCCGCAGTAAATCTCCTGACCCATGGCTATACGATTCAAAGGATATTCCAAGGGGTCTTCCAGCCCCAGAAGTACGCTGGAAGCAAGCCCCTGTTTAATAGATTCCATAATTACACGTGAGAGTGCGTGTGTGCGGGAGGGCTGAATAGTTTTTACACCCTTCATAGTTGATACGTAGACGGTGTTTTCCAAACTACCTTTACTCATCTGGATACTGTCATGATACTGACCAACATAAAGGTCAGGTCGATCCGTAGAAACGACCATGTGCATTGTCATAGCAGCTGCAAGAACTTCAAAGTGCTTCATGTTAATTTCACCCTCATTTTTGTAGATATGATAGAGGGTGTGAATAAAATATACCTGAGCAGTTCGAACATCAGTGTACATAAGAAGCTCTTTGATATCATAGTCACCACGCTCGACTCCGAGCCCCTGACCCTTTACCGCAATCTTGCGAAGAGGAGCGTCCTTAGGCAGGCTCTTTGAAATCTTAGATGTACCTATCGTCACTCGCTTAGATCCATCTGCATTGAAGACTTCGTGTACCTCTCCAGATGCCCAGGCAACCGGGTCATAAGAACCGAAGTTCTTAAGCTTTGCCAGATCCTTACACTCAATGTATGCCTCCAGCTTTTCAAAAGCCGAAGTCACGCCACCCTTGGATGCGATGCCGCCCTTCTTGAACGAGTCCATGGACAGCTGAGTGCCTGGCTCACCAATGGACTGAGCTGCGATGAAGCCAATAGGCAGGCCCTCGGCGGCGTGCCGATGCGTCGATGGATCATCCCCATAACACTTTTTGCAACACGGATCCTTACATGTGATGACGGAACGGATGGTGACAGACGAGTTCTTGGCGCACAAATCTTTGGCCATGTTCTTGTCCACATAGATGTTACTTCCGGCCAAGTATCTACCCGTAATGATTTTGCAGAAGATATCATTTACTTCCGCAGGGCTATCGGTGAACATTGCAATATCCGACTTCTTTATATCAATGCCTTCAGTAGTTCCACAATCGTCACCGGTAACAACATAGGGGGAAGTTGCGTGCCACATTTTGCGCATAGCGTAACCTGTATCCGCAGTATTCAAGGACTTGTTGATAAGACCCTGCCGACCGCCATACGCTGTTACAAAGTGTTCCAACGGAGTCAGCTGTTCCGTGTAGGAATGCTCGATAACTGCTCGGAAGGACTCGCGGGAGGACTTCTGAATGCGACCCTTGTAGCCGTACATCTGCACCATGTTGGATTTGGAGCCACGAGCACCGGACTCTGCCAAGCGTACGAAACCGGACTCCCTTCCCACACGGTCATAGATGGAGCCCTTGACTGCGTCCTCAACAACGTTAAAATTCTGGTCGTATGCGGCCGCAAAGGCGGACTCTTCTTCCAGACCCCGCTCATAGAACTCTGTGATCTCCTTCATAGATTCGTGGAAATCTTCCATCACATCGGCATAGGAGATGTCCTCATCATCCAGCAGATTAAGGGTGGGAGGGTAGAGGTACCCAATCTTAAATCCTAACTCCACCATCCGGTCGATACCATCAATAGCGTCATCGACCGACACATCGAGCATTGCCTCGACATATGGAGGAATTGTTTTAGACGTGACCTCCTTCACCCCCATTCTGTCAAAAACTGACTTGGGCAGGCAGGAGGCAAACGCCACACGCCCAGCACACTCAGTGTACCCACTGAGAGTAACGGTATCTGATACACGAATTCTCTGATAAAAGAGATCATCGAAAAGAGCGCGATAATCAGAATATGACTTTACAGGCGCGCCTTTCTGCATGTTGTCCCGAGTGCACACATTGAGCCCATAAATGATCTCCTGACGCGGCATAACAGAACATTCACCGTTTTTCGGATAGTAAAGGTTCTGCTCAATGCTCATGAGATCACGAACTTCTGTCACAGCTCCATCACTCACAGGTACGCGCACCCACATCTGGTCACCATCGAAGTCGGCATTGAATCCTGTAACGCAGAGAGGGTTGATGCGGATAGAGCGTTCATCAGTTAGCTCTGCCTTGAAAGCTCGCATTGACGGTTTGTGGAGCGTCGGCTGGCGCCCGATAACCACAGGTACGTTATCAAGAATGCCAGAAGTAAGCAACTTAGAGTTGCATTTATCCCTCTTGTCCATTCCGATCCAATCAGACGGGTTGGGGTTATTCATGCTACCCAGTATGTGGCTGCGAAAGAGCTTAGGTGCCATATCCTTAGGGAGCTTCACCTTCCGCAAGGAGAGGAATGGGTCGATTGTAATGACCGAGCGCCCTGAGTAGTCTACACGCTTACCGAGCATCTTGGCCCGGATGGCTCCCTGCTTGGTAGCTAACTTACCAAGAACAGACTTTCGATTTGCTTTAAAAGAGGATGGCTTCACCAGCAGGTGATATACAGCGTCACTCAGGGCCTTGTACCTCTCCGCAAAGACCCGAGGGTCAAACATCCCCGAAAGGATCATCTTCAAGTTCTTGTTAGCTGAGATGACCTCGTTATACGCCATTGACAGCTGGTCATGACGATTAGCAATATCCGGGCGAATACCAATAGGGGCTACTGCCACATACTCCATGATCATGGAGTAAAGACGGTCTTTGTGCCCCTGCAGGTTAATGAGGAACGAGAGCCTCGAAGAGTTTGAGCCAAAGACATGAGTGCCAATATACTGAGGCAACTCCTCGTAGACGCAGTCGTCGGCCGGAAAGAAATGCCAGTCCCCGGCAGCCAAGAATCCCCCAGAAGTAGCACGACGGAATTCTCCTATACCAGAAACTCCATACATCTTTCGGTAGCCATCCATGGCACTCACAAGACATTCCTCAACGCCCTTCTCAACATCGAACTCGTCGATCCACATTTTAAAAATTTCCGCACCCCACAATACCCCCTCCGGACTTTCAACCTCATCAACAGAGATGTAGTCGCCAAGTGCAGTATCGTAGCAAGTGCGGAAACCGACAATCTCCTCCGTAAGAGACTTGTCTGCATGCAGAAGCTTTTGGAGTAGGGAGGCCTTCTCCTGAGCAATAGCAAAGTTCACCACAGGTTTACACAAATGGATGTATCCGCGCATATGATCGACACCAACCGGACGATCCTCACCGGGAGCGTACTCCACCTGACCGAAGACAGCAGGAGAACTGAGAGCGGCCTGTAAGAAAGCGCTATCAGGTTCGAAGCCATCTTTGACTTCTTTACCCATCTGGAGGTAGTCATCCTCCCTCATGGGCTCGATTTTTAAGGGCATTGGTCTTACTCTCCTCTCCTAGTTACTCTGCATCCTTCCAAATTGCCTGGAACAGCTCTGGCGTCATGCCGTTATAATATCTCACCTCAATCTTGTCTCCAGTGAGGGGTAGTACACGCACATAATCAATAAGCGTGTGGACGGTGTTCAGCGGAAAGAAAGTATCATTCCCGACGATAGCCGCATTCTCCGCCATGGAGTGGTATCCAGCAGCCTTATGGACAAAGAACTTAATGGACATAGGCTCGGTAGCAGTAAACATGTGCTGGTCGGGGTTAATTGGCCTGCAGTCATAACGACCTAAGCTTCTCCACTTGGCATTTCCAGTTGTTATATCCCCTACCTGTTCCTCAATGTCCACAATGCCGCCCATCTCTCCCGAAAGGATAATGTTAGACACGTTGGAGGCCACTGCAATCATGGACTCCTGACAGCAGTGGTTTCGGTCAATGGCAGATATGAAGGAGGTATTTCTAGGCGAATTCAAGGCAAAACCTATTGGCATAGTGATAGGAATCTCGCCATCCAGGATGGCCTTGCGTAAAGCGGCGTGCCCTTCATGAAGACTCAACGTCGGCGTGATAATGTGAGAACCTCTTACTTCAATAGGAAAAATACACAAGCGATGTTCACTCCCAACCACAGAAATAGGAATACGTATTCCTGCCAGGACGATGTTAGGAATGAGGCGATGTGCACCCTCTTCCGGTAGAATGGCCAGAAGAGGGGCACACCCTTACGATTGCACAAATCGGCTAGGATATGAACAACCCACCCAACTATAAAACCGAACATTAAATCCGGCAGGAAAGGAATATTGACGGCAGCGACCATAAGCATAGCGATAAAAAGGATGACGGGGAATAGTAATGTATGAGTAATCCCCCTATGCGTAAGGTGCTTCGAAATAAACTTATGTTGTTGCCCCAACTTGGAACGGTGTATATCGATATCTGGCATGTAGGAGCCTGCTGCCACAGACAGAAGCCCTATAGCTGGAAGGTATGTGTGGCCGTCCAACTGGAAACCACTGAAGTTTATAGCGGTTATAGCCAGCATAGTGACAGTTCCACATATGGCATGGGTCTTGCCGGTCATCCAAATTCTCCTTTCAACAAGTCACCCAAACCACTCTGACTTCCTCCTGCATCAGAGTCCTTCTGACTAGCCAAAATACCGCGAATATCAGGCACTGTGCGATTACTTGCATATTCTGCATCACACGGAGGCAGAATGTGTTCATCGTCCGTTATCTTATACCCCAGTACTTCCAGCAGATAGCGAAACTTTTCTACTGCATACGGAACCAGTGCGCCATTCTTCATATACTCAGGCAGGTTCAACATACGCAATGTTGTGTTGATTCTGTCGAGTACATTGTCGGACATCGAATTGCACGTCTCGTATAGGAAGTCCGTAGCGCCGTAAGCCGCAAGTGCACTCAGCTCCATCTCGCCCATCTTCTGGCCCCCACCACGGGCAGAGCCGCCTGTCGGCTGTTTAGAAATTTGGGAATAATCCTCTTCGAGCATACCAGCACGGGCATGGAATTTATGGTTTACCTCATGCTCCAGCTTGAGCATATAGGGGACACCGAAGGTAACGGCATTCTCCAGACACTTGCCAGTAGCCGGGTTCCATAGATTGGCAGTGCCGTCAGGGTTGAAACACCCGGCCCAATCTCTGATAGCCTCATGCCTTACAATCGCCTGAGTATGGAGTTCAGACGGAAGCATGGGGTATTTAGCGCACACACTTTTTGCGTCCTCACTATTAGCTAGATCCCACACATAGTGCATCAGCAGCTTGATGTCTCCCTTTGTCGCTCCATTGAACGGATCGCTTTCGATATAGACATCAAGCAAATAGGCGATAAAGCCCAAATAAGCCTCAAAATTCTGGCCAATGTTCATACGAGAGGGAACGCCGCAGGGATTGAGCAAAATGTCGAGCGGGCGCCCGTTCATAAAGCACGGCATTTCACTATTCTTTCGAATAATGGAAGCGGTGCCTTTGTTTGAGTGCCGTCCGGCCATCTTATCTCCTGTTCTCAATCTGTTGAAAGAAAGCAGATGCGCATTGTACTCCGTAGAACGCTTTTCTTCCTGATTGCGCTCAATCTGATAGAGAATTCCGGAATGCTTTCCAGAGCGCAACACATCCTTAGAACTGTATCTTGCGTCGCTTTTGCTCTGCCGGCTAACCTGCGCAATGACCCCATTCTCCGGGATATATCGATAATAATACTCGCGACCAACACGAATACTCTCGTTATTCTGTCGGTGCATACGATGAGTGATAGTCTCAGTGGAGATGGAGATAAACTGATTAGCGGCGTACTCGGACAGCTCCACAGCGTCCTCGTAGTTATAGCCATCTGCCAAGTACGCAGCAAACAGGTTTACACCTGGAGAATAGATACCTTCTCTGGCGATAGCCGAATCCACCAAAACGTCACCAGCCTTGAAATGATCGCCCTCCTTAACGTGGAAGTTCAGGAAGTTTACCGACTGGTTAGTAACAGAGGTCTCACAGATTTCGATATCCTCCGTCGTACCATCAGCGTAGGTGAGCTGGAGCTTCCCCATTGGGATCTGATCAACCCAGCCATCTTTCTTTGCTCGGATAACGTAGGTGTTGGAGTGTGCGAAGCAACGTCTGTACATAGAAGTAAAGACTCTTGGGATCTGACTTCCCTGTACCAATATGGACTGCTTCAGCATATTCGTGGCGTAAGTGACACGCACTGCGTCGTTGGAACCTGCAAACGGAATAAGCGCGGCTGTAGGGGAGAGGTGCTGCTCACAGTAGGCATTAACATAGTCAAGAGAGAACGCATCAACACTCTCGACTGTGACCTGGTTGTTAGGAGCGGGAACTCTGGCCAGCACTTTCGTGTTAAGATACTTGCTTCCTTCCCTTTTTAGGGACAGTAAATCCCCGATACGGAACTGAGCTTCCTCTTGGGCATCCATGTAGGTTAATTCCTGGGAGATGCTCTCAATTTCTCCTTTACTATTCTTTAGCACCCTGCGGTATGGGGTAGTGAGGATGCCGTCCTTGATTTTTGCTCCAATAGCCTTGGTGTTTGTAATACCCAGCTTTTTACCAGAAGGTGTTTCATAGGGACAAATACGACCATAGAAGCCCATGGAAAGTAGCCGCATCTTTTCTGGTATCTCCTCTGTGTGCAGGTTGGACACCAAATGGTTAGCCTGCGCCACAACCGCAATAGGGTTGATGGTGTTAGCTATATCCAGATAGTTCTTCTCCCAGAGATAGCTCTTCCACATGTTTGTCAGACCAAAGAAATTTGTCTCTGTAAGCAAATTCTTGTTGATACCTTTGGAGATGGCTACTCTATATTTCTTGACAAACTTAGGAACGACCTCTCTCATTGCATCGCTGAAAAGCTCATTCGCAGCCAGTACCTTCTTCAGGAGACCAAAGTCTTTGTCCAGCAGAAAGTTCTCATTCGGAGTTTTGCGAATAAAAGCGCATAAAGAGTAGAGGGCCATGAGATCGTGGGTGTTAAGGTGACTCATGTCAGTCTTCTCAAAAGAAGGGTTGTTATAGTAGTACACCCACTCGTCGTGAAAACGTCCAGCCGGAATGTTGTGTCCATAAACATCACCAAGCCTCACCGTATAGTTGCCAATAATCTCTTCCTCAAAGGCGACTCGAATAGGTGTAGACCCGGAGCGTTTACAGTCAACAAAAGCTGCCCCCACATCGTAGAGGAACAACACATCCTCATCGGTCAGCGTCTCATCGGGAGACATGTAAATGAGAACGTTGCTGTCCTGCGGAATTGCAGAGTAGGCGGAGAACTCAGGTAGTGCTTCTTGGAGCCGTTCATTATTTCGAGTACCGGCCGGTACAAAACTGATAGTCAGACCACGTGTAAGCTTATAGCCAACAATATCCGGAACAGCCTTCACATACAGCTCGTTGATACAGTTCCTGTGCACATACCGCAGAACCTCCCCATCCACACGTCTCCCCACTGGAAAATCGCCCACAGGGCGGGATAGGATACGGCCATGGGCCCGGTCCAGAGACAGCACCTCATTTAGTGCGTCTCTTGTTTTTCCGAGCACATAGTCATCGCTGTTGTAAGTTGTGTAAACTTTCAGCTTATCCAGCTCATCCTCAATGGCTTCATCCGTGGCGCTGCTGTCTGTGGCGAAAGCTGAGAGGATATATGCCGAAGCGAACAGCTTGGATGGATTATCGTAGATATGCTCCTTTGTGTTATAAGCGCGAACAAGTTTGTGCATCGGGATTTTGGTATTGGAGCCGTACTTGACCATGACGTCTTTAGGGCCATCGAAGATAAGGGAGATATTACGACGCGGCGTGGTAACCGACACAGTCTGTTTGTCTGCAGCATAGGACACCCTTTCTGCGGCAACCATCTGCATAAGCAGTACACGTCGATCCCCGTTCACGTTGAGAATGCCATCATCGTCCATCGCGGGGATGCGGAACACCTCGACCTCATTCGGAAACGTCGCCCCATCGATTGTGAACTTGGCATATACTGGATAATAAGCGGGCGACTGCTTCTTGACCTCACGCTTATAATTCCCCCGATAAAGAGAGCCCACACGGAACTCGGCCTCTACCTGAGATACCTGGAGCGACTCCCGCATAGCTTGCAGCAGATACTGCATGTCGCTAAAGATTGTCTCGTTCACATACTTCTTGTATGACTCCTGCTGGTACTCCAACAGATTTAACTCAAGGTCAGGCTCCGCAATTTTCTGCACTTTCAAAATCCTGTTACCAGGATCATAGGAAAACATCGGCGATCACCTCTCCATCATCTAATAGGACTCCAATCCGCATCTAAGTACACCGGCTCCTTATCGACTTCACACACATTGAGTTTCGGAGTAAGGAGCAAGACTAGAGCGAGCAGAAAAACTCCCATGCCTCACTCCTCGTCGTAATCGGCGTAGATGTCGATAGAGAACACACCGCCACTGGACAGGGGGTTATCCACAGGCACTTCTGTAACCTCCTCGTCATTTACGAGCTTGAGGAGACTCTCGCCGTTGTAAATGACACCGATGCACTCCCCATAGACACCCTCCTCCATGGCGGCCACGATATCGGAGAGTTCCACTTCCACAGGGGCGTCTGCCGACAACTCAGAGATAAGCCGGTTATAGGACATTACGGGGTCAGGGAAGTAGCATTCTCCAGTCACCTTGTTGCAGTAGATGGGGGCGTACTCACCATTCTCAAAAATGGCACCACACAGGACATCGTTATTAAACTGATCGGACATTTCTCTTACCTCCTACTAATTCTTGAGAGTTACTTCTCTCTCATTTATATATGGGGAACGTATACGGTTGCCTTATAACTTAGCGGGCTGGATAACTGTTTGATCTATGCCACAGGCTAAACTAGAGATAATGCTCAGGTCAGAAGGCATCAGATCTTTACCTCTTAGGCCAATACGCAAGCTGTTAGGTCCGCACTGTAAATAGGCAGAGCAGTCCTTGTCGTCTGCAAGAAGCTGTACCCGAAGTTCCTTATATTTCCTGTTTACAATTCCTACAGCACTTACTGCGGTTTTGGAAATTGCGGTATAAAAGCTCCGCGTAAGAAGTTGCCAGTCCCCTTTGTCGGTTGAGCTCCATTCCCATACTTTTTCCATAAGACGCTCCCTCCTATGAGCAAAATAAAAGAAGTCCTCCGTGTCTGGAGGACTTCTTCTACGGGTATACACGAGCCTTTTCCGATCTCTGTCTACGCCATTTTTACACCATTTTCTCGATGGATTACGAGAAGAAACGATAAGATATGACACATAAAGAGATTCAGCCATAAACTCAATCAGCTATAAAAAGTTGCAAAAATAAAAAGAAGAGACAAGAAATCAGAATATTTCAGATTTATTCTCTGCGAATCATACTGAGGTCATAGGGAGTAGTCTGATATACATAGTAATTGAGCCAATTGGTATAGAAGAGCTGGGCGGCGGAACGCCAGCGGACGACAGGGGGGCGGGAGGGGTCGTCCTGAGCGAAGTAGTTTTCCGGTACGGCGATATCCAGCCCCTTGTTGACATCCCGGAAATATTCGTTGGCCAGGGTGTCGCGATCGTATTCGCCGTGCCCGGTGACAAAAAATTGGCGCCCGTCCTTTTTGGCCACCAGATGGACACCGGCCGCGCTGGAGG
>OLRU01003223.1_pt1 | contig 10384 bp, 12 predicted proteins | sample 1672961 | NCBI WGS metagenome assembly OLRU01 (sample SAMEA3136741, study PRJEB25190) | human gut metagenome | biome: human gut; feature: human-associated habitat; material: faeces | place: Austria | collected 2013 | reverse complement strand
GGAGCCTATAAACGGTCCGGAGGATTACCTCCGGCTGCTCCGGGAGGGTAAGGTCTACCCACGTCAGCGGACTCTCCCCGTGTGATTTTACGGGAGTCCCGGCGGAGCGCATTGCGGCACGCTCCGTGGATTATCAGACGCATTTCCGGAATCGTCTATTATCTTCGTAAATTGTACCAAATATTACTATAAAAATTGTCTAAATTAATCAAACTCAATAGGTTACTATTGTTATATTTCACGTTTATTGCGCATAAACCTTGAAATTTCTGCGGAAAAATAGTATAATGATAAATGGTGTAAAATAGCTAAAGGTGCAAAGCGCCGTGTATATGAAAGGGGTAACTATCAGATGACATCTCCGTTTACTAAGGAGGAGCTGAAAAGACAGCTCGACGGCATACTCGAATTCGACTTCAGAACTGACGCGCAGAACGCGACCATCACGCAGGTTTACCGCGCACTTTCCTCTATCGTTGTGAACTACCTCAAGGAAAAGCGCCACGACTTCATGCGCGACTGCAACTCCAAGGGCAGGAAGCAGGTTTATTACCTCTCCATGGAGTTCCTGATGGGACGTTCCCTCAAGACCTCCCTGTACAACCTCGGCATGCAGGACGTTGCCGCTGACGCCCTCAAGGATATGGGCATCAAGATCGACAGCGTTTACGATGAAGAGCCGGACGCAGGTCTTGGCAACGGCGGTCTGGGCAGACTCGCAGCATGCTACATGGACGGACTTGCTACCTGTGACTATCCTGCTACCGGTTACTCTATCCGTTACGAGTACGGTATCTTCAAGCAGAAGATCGTTGACGGCTGGCAGACAGAGCTTCCCGATAACTGGCTCCCCGGCGGCGGCGCATGGCTGGTTCCGGTTCCCGACCAGGCTATCGAGGTACACTTCGACGGTCAGATCAACGAGTACTGGGAGGATAACTACCACCACCTTGAGCATGTCAACTACACTACAGTAAACGCTGTTCCTTATGATATGTACGTTTCCGGCTACGACAGCAAGGGCGTTTCCAAGCTGCGCCTGTGGAGCGCTGAGAGCATGTCCTTCGATATGGGCAGCTTCAATACCGGAGATTACGCTAAGGCTATGGGCGCGAACAATATCGCACAGCCAACCCGCAGACCCGGCTCTGCATCGCCGCCATTGCGCTGGAAACCTTGCAGCAGAGTATTGCCGCCCTGGCCGCCCACGGGCTGGCCGCACAGGTGACCCAGATTGCCGTAAGCCGCAGCAAGGCGGCAGGCAGCCTGCACCTGATGATGGCCAACAACCCGGTATTTTTGATCGTGAGGGAATGAGAATGCTGCAGCTGCTTTTGGCCGCGCCCAGTTCCGGCAGCGGAAAAACCACCGCCGCCTGCGCCCTGCTTTCCGCCCTGAAAGCCCGCGGGCTGGAGCCCTGCGCGTTCAAGTGCGGGCCGGATTACATTGACCCCATGTTTCACCGCGCCGTGCTGGGGGTGCCCAGCCACAATCTGGACCTGTTTTTCTCCACCCCGCAGACCGTGCGGCGGCGGGCCATGGCAGCGCGGTGTGTGAGGGTGCCATGGGCTATTATGACGGCCTTGGCGGCGTGAGCGCTACCGCCAGCGCCTGGCACACCGCCGATGTGCTGGACTTGCCGGTGCTGCTGGTGGTGCGCCCCAAGGGGGCCAGTTTAACGCTGGCCGCCCAGCTGCAAGGCTTAAAAGCGTTCCGCACGCCGCACCACATTGCGGGCGTTCTGCTGAACGACTGCACCGAGATGCTGTACAAGCTGTTGGCCCCCATGCTGGAACGGGAAACCGGCCTGCCGGTGGTGGGCTTTCTGCCCCCCATGCCGGATGCCGCCATCGAAAGCCGCCACCTGGGGCTGAAAACCGCGGGCGAAATTGCTGATTTGCAGCAAAAAATTCAGATTTTGACCGCCGCCGCGCAAAAAAATATCGACTGGCCGCGGCTGCTGGCCCTGTTTGACCGCCCGGCCCCAATGGCCCCTGCGGTTCAGGCCGCAGCCCCCACCGTGCGCATTGCCGTGGCACAGGATGAAGCGTTCTGCTTTACCTATGCCGAAACGCTGGAAAGCCTGCAGGCCGCAGGCGCAGAGCTTTGCTATTTCAGCCCGCTGCGGGATGCCGCGCTGCCGCAACATATCGGCGGGCTGTACCTGCCGGGCGGCTACCCGGAGCTGTACGCTGCCCAGCTGGCGGCCAACACCGCCATGCGCTGCGCCATAAACACCGCCGTGCAGCGCGGCCTGCCCACCGTGGCGGAATGCGGCGGCTTTTTGTACCTGGGCCAAACGCTGGAAGATGACGCCGGAACCGCCCACCCCATGGCGGGTGTGCTGCCGGGGCAGGGGTTCCGCGTGGGGCGGCTGGTGCGCTTTGGCTATGCCGCGCTCACCCCGCAGGCGGACAGCATGCTCTTCCGCGCAGGGGAGCCGGTGCCCGTGCATGAGTTCCACCATTGGGATTCCACCTGCAACGGCACCGCTTTTGCCGCCCAAAAAGCCAATGGCCGCCATTGGGACTGCGGCTTTGCCAACGGGCATCTGTATGCGGGGTTCCCGCATCTATACTGGGCGGGCACCCCGCTGCCGCAGCGCTTTGTAACGGCTGCGGCGCAGTATACCCAAACAAAAACAGGGAGGACGGTATGACGGAACCTGAACTGAACACACGGCTGCAAACCATCACCCCGCCCGATGAAGCTGCCCGCGCCGCGGCGCACGCCCACTGGGCCGCGCTGGCCAAACCGCTGGGCGGGCTGGGCAGCCTGGAAACCATGCTGGAGGACGCCGCCGCCCTGACCGGCACCCCGGAGCTGGATTTTGCCCGCCGCGCCGTGCTGGTGCTGTGCGCCGATAACGGCGTGGTGGCCCAGGGCGTGAGCCAAACCGACGCCAGCGTGACCCGCGCGGTGCTGCAAAACCTTGCCGCGCGGCGCACCAGCGTGTGCCAGATGGCAGCTGCCGCCCATTGCAGCGTTGTGCCGGTGGATATGGGCATTGCCGGTGCCCCGGTGCCCGGCGTGCAGGACTGCCGCATTGCCCCCGGCACCAAAGATTTTACCTGCGGCCCGGCCATGACCCGCGCCCAGGCCGTGCAGGCCATCGGCTGCGGCATTGCGCTGGTGCGCGGACAAAAGCAACAGGGAGTTCAACTGTTAGCAACGGGGGAGATGGGCATTGGCAACACCACAACCTCCAGCGCCGTGGCAAGCGTGCTGCTGGGTGCCTCCGTGCAGAGCATGACCGGACGCGGGGCCGGGCTTTCGGATGCAGGGCTTGCCCGCAAGATTGATGCGATCCGGCGCGGCATTGCCCACAACCAGCCCAATCCCGCTGACCCGCTGGATGTGCTGGCCAAGCTGGGCGGGTTTGATATTGCCGGGCTGTGCGGCGTGTTTTTGGGCGGCGCGCTGGAGGGTGTGCCCATTTTGATGGATGGCTTTATCAGCAGCGTGGCGGCGCTGTGCGCGGTGCGGCTCTGCCCCGCAGCAGCCAAGGCGGTGTTTGCCAGCCATGTTTCGGCGGAGCCTGCCGCCCATATGGTGCTGGATGCTTTGGGCAAAGCGCCGCTCATCACCGCCAACCTGCATCTGGGCGAGGGCACCGGCGCGGTGGCTTCCATCCCACTGTGGGATATGGCTCTGGCCGTCTACCGCGGCTGCTATTCCTTTGCGGAGGGCGGCATTGCGCCGTACACCCCACAATGCTGACGCTGGTTATCGGCGGCGCAGCCAGCGGCAAAAGCGCCTATGCGGAGCACCTTGCCGTGCAGAGCGGCGGCCCGCGCTATTACCTTGCCACCATGCAGGTGTGGGACGCCGAGTGCGCCGTGCGGGTGGCCAAACACCGCGCCATGCGGGCGCAAAAACAGTTTGCTACCGTGGAATGCCCCCAAAACCTGCACTTGGTCCGCCTGCCGCAGCAGGGCACCGCCCTGCTGGAAGATTTGGGCAACCTGGCCGCCAATGAGCTGTACCGTCCCGACGGCAGCTGCCTGCCGCCCAAGCAGGCGGCGGAAAAAATGCTGGCGGGGATCGAGGCAATCGCCGCACAATGCAACCATCTTATCATCGTTAGCAACGAGGTATTCAGCGGCGGGGCGGACTATGCCGGGGAGACAGACCTTTATTTGCAGGCCCTTGCCATGGTCAACAATGCCGTTGCCGCCAAAGCCGACGCCGTCTGCCGCGTGGTGTGCGGCCTGCTGGTGTACTACAAAGGAGGGGAACGCCCATGACAGTTTTGCAGACGATCGCCGTGGCATTTGCCATGTTCTCGGCTGTGCCGGTGCCGCAGTTTGACTGGAACGAGAAAAACATGCGGTATTCGCTCTGTGCCTTCCCGCTGGTGGGGGTGCTGTGCGGCGCACTGTGGTGCGTGTGCGCCAGCCTGCCGCTGCCCGCCATGGTGCGCGCGGCGGGTTTTTGCCTGATCCCTGTCTGGGTCACGGGCGGTATCCATCTGGATGGTTACGCCGACACCTGTGATGCCCTTTGCAGCTATGGCGATACCCAGAAAAAGCTCGATATTCTCAAGGACCCACACTGCGGCGCGTTCGCCGTGATCCGGCTGTGCAGCTACTTTGTGGCCTACTTTGCGCTGTGCTGCTGCGTGCAGTTTACCCCGCAGGTGGGGGCTGTCTGGCTGCTGGCGCTGGTGCTGGAGCGTGCCTGCTCCGGTTACGCAGTGGCGGCGTTCCCGCTGGCTAAAAATACCGGCCTTGCGCACACATTTGCCACGGCGGCGGACCGCACCACGGTGCGCCGGGTGCTGGGATGCCTTAGCATTGTGCTGGCAGTGGCACTTTTTGCCCTGGGCGGCGGCGTGCTGGTGCTGGCGGCGGGGGTTGCCCTGTGGCGCTACCACCGTGTGGCGGTCAAGCAGTTTGGCGGTATTACCGGGGACCTGGCCGGGTGGTTTTTGCAAAAAGCGGAACTGTATATGCTGGCGGCCCTTGTGTTTTGCCAGTGGAAGGGGTTTTTGTAACATGCTGTTTATTACCGGCCCGCTGTACAGCGGCAAGCGTACCTTTGCCAAACCCTTTGGCGGGCGGCAGATTTACGAGGTGCAGACCCTTGCCGCCAATGCCGAAAGCCTGCCCGCCCTTGCGGACAAGCTTGCCCAATATGACGTAGTAACAGCCACCGAGGTTGGCGGCGGCGTGGTGCCCATTGACCCCGCCCAGCGCGCCGCGCGGGAAGCCGCCGGCCGCCTTGCCTGCCTGCTGGCTGAGCGGGCCGACTGTGTGGTGCAGATGTTCTGCGGCCTGCCCACCGTGCTGAAAGGGGAGCTGCCGCCATGCTGATCTACCTGCTGCGCCACGGCTTAACGCAGGAAAACCTGGAAAAGCGTTACCAGGGCAGGCGGGATGTACCGCTGTGCCCGCAGGGCCTTGCCCAGCTGCGCCGGGCGGATTTTGCCCCCAAAACGGTCATGATTACTTCCTTGCAGCGCACCCGGCAGACGGCGGAAGTGCTTTTCCCCGATGCGGAGCTGGTTGTGGCAGACGGGCTGAAAGAGATGGACTTTGGCGTGTTTGAGGGCCGCAATTACCGGGAGATGGAGCACGACCCCCAGTACCGCGCCTGGGTGGAAACCGGCTGCGAAGGCCGCTGCCCGGGCGGGGAAAGCAAGGCGGAATTCTGCCAGCGTGTCTGCACAGCATTTGCCGCGCTGGTGGATGCCGCTTTGGCGGCGGGGGAGCCGCAGCTGGTGATCGTTGCCCACGGCGGCACCCAGATGGCGGCGCTGGAACGGTTCGCCGTGCCCCATAAAAACTATTATTCCTGGTGTGCTCCCGCGGCGGGCGGCTTTGTGCTGGATGCCGCCGATTGGGTACACCAGAAAACCCTGCGCGTGGTCAAAACCGTGCAGTATACAAAGGAGTTACCATGCTGATTTGCTGGGCCGTTTTGGGTGGCTTTGTGCTGGATGCCATTTTTGGCGACCCGGCTTGGCTGCCGCATCCCGTTGTGCTGATGGGCAAAGCCATCACCGCGCTGGAAAAACGCCTGCGCGCACAATTTCCCCAAACGCCGCAGGGGGAGCTTTGCGGCGGGGCGGTGCTGGCCGCCATTTTGCCGGTGGGCACGTTCCTCATCACAGCGCTGGTGTGCAGGCTGGCGGCGGCGCTGCACCCGCTGGCGGGGCTTGCCGTGCAGATGTTCTGGTGCGCCCAGGCATTGGCCGCCAGGGGCCTTGTGCAGGAAAGCCGCAATGTGTACAAAGAGCTGCAAAAGCAGGATCTGCCCGCCGCCCGCAAGGCCGTGGCCCGCATTGTGGGGCGCGATACCCAAAACCTGACGGCGGAGGGCGTGACCAAAGCCGCTGTGGAAACCGTGGCCGAAAACGCCAGCGATGGCGTGATTGCCCCGCTATTGTACATGCTGCTGGGCGGCGCGCCGCTGGCGCTGACCTATAAGGCCATCAACACGATGGACAGCATGCTGGGCTACAAAAACCAGAAATACCTGTATTTTGGCCGTGCCGCTGCCAGATTGGACGACGTGGCCAACTATCTGCCCAGCCGCCTGGCCGGGCTGCTGTGGGTGGCCGCTGCCGCCCTGACCGGCAGCAGTGCCCGCGGCGCATGGAAGATCTGGCGGCGGGACCGCCGCAACCATGCCAGCCCCAACAGCGCCCAGACCGAAAGTGCCTGCGCCGGTGCCCTGGGCGTGCAGCTGGCAGGCCCCGCCTACTATTTTGGCGAGTATTATGATAAACCCACCATTGGGGATGCGCTGCGCCCCGTGGAACCAAAGGACATTTTGCGGGCCGACCGCATGATGTATGCCGAAAGCCTGCTGGCTTTGGTGTTGGGCATTGCCCTGCGCCTGCTGGTGCTGGCGATGTAACAACGAAAAGGGGAGAACGGAATGGAACTGGTACATGGCGGTGATTGGGCGGGCTACCGCGCCCGCTTTGGGCATGATGCGCTGGATTTTTCGGCCAATGTCAGCCCGCTTGGCCTGCCCCAGGGCGTGGCGGATGCCATCGTTGCGGCTCTGCCCACTGCGGACCGCTATCCGGACCCCCTTTGCCGGGAGCTGCGCACGGCACTCAGCCGGGCGGAACAGCTGCCGGAACCGTGGATTTTGTGCGGCAACGGGGCGGCGGATCTGATCTACCGGCTGGTGTGGGCGCTCAAGCCCCGCCGCGCCCTGCTGCCCGCCCCCACCTTTGCCGAGTATGCCGCCGCACTGGAAAGCGTTGGCTGCGAAGTAAAGCGGAAAACCCTGCATGAGGCCGATGATTTTGCCGTAACGGAAGCCTTTGTGCAGGCAGTGAACCAGAGCATTGACCTGGTGTTTTTGTGCCAGCCTAATAACCCTACCGGGCAAATTACCCCGCCGGAGCTGGTGCAGCGCCTGGTGCGCCGCTGTGCGGACTGTGGGGCCGTGCTGGTGGTGGATGAGTGCTTTCTGGACTTTTTGCAGCAGCGGGATGCCCTGACGGCCAAACCGCTTTTGCAAGCCGCGCCCAACCTTGTTATTTTAAAAGCGTTCACCAAACTGTACGCCATGGCCGGGGTGCGGCTGGGGTATGCCTTGTGTTCCAACACCGCACTGCTGGCCAAAATGCAGGCCGCAGGCCAGCCGTGGGGGGTATCCAGCCTGGCGCAGGCTGCGGGCGCTGCCGCTTTGCGGGAAACCGCCTATGCCGATGCCGTCCGCGCCCTGATTGCCGACCAGCGTCCCAGACTGGCGGCCGGGCTGCGGGCACTGGGGCTGCAGGTGATCGAGGGCAGTGCCAACTACCTGTTGTTCCGCGCGCCGGAAACGCTGGGCGCGGCGCTGCAGCAGCGGGGCGTCTGCCTGCGCAGCTGCGGCAATTACCCGGGGCTGAGCGCCGGCTGGTACCGCACCGCTGTGCGCACCGCGCCGGAAAACGAACAGCTGCTGCAGACCATGCGGGAGGTACTAAAATGAGCAAAGCAAAATGTATTATGGTGCAGGGCACCATGAGCGGCGCGGGCAAAAGCCTGCTGTGCGCGGCGCTCTGCCGCATTTTTGCCCAGGATGGCTGGCGGGTGGCCCCGTTCAAAAGCCAGAACATGGCACTGAACAGCTTTGTGACCCGTGACGGGCTGGAAATGGGCCGCGCCCAGGTGGTGCAGGCCCAGGCAGCCGGGGTGGAACCGGATGTGCGGATGAACCCCATCCTGCTCAAGCCCAGCAGCGATATTGGCAGCCAGGTGATCGTCAACGGGGAAGTGCGCGGCCAGATGCCGGCGGCGGAGTATTTCCGCCGTAAAAAACAGCTCATCCCCGATATTCTGGCGGCTTACAACAGCCTGGCGGACGATTTTGATATTATCGTCATCGAGGGCGCGGGCAGCCCGGCTGAAATCAACCTGAAAGCCGATGACATCGTGAACATGGGGCTGGCCAAGCTGGTGGATGCCCCTGTGCTGCTGGTGGGTGATATTGACCGCGGCGGCGTGTTTGCCCAGCTGTTTGGCACGGTGGAACTGCTGGAGCCGGACGAACGGGCGCGCATCAAAGGGCTTATCATCAACAAGTTCCGCGGCGATGTTGGGATTCTGCGCCCCGGCCTTGCCATGCTGGAAGAGAAAACCCACCTGCCGGTGTTTGGCGTTGTGCCGTACTTAAAGGCGGATATTGAGGACGAGGATTCGCTTTCCGACCGGCTGCAGGTCAAAAATGCCGTCAAGCCGCTGGATGCTGCCATTGTGCGGCTGCCGCATATTTCCAACTTTACGGACTTTATGCCGCTGGAGCAGCACCCGCTGCTTGGCGTGCGCTATGTGCAGACCACCCGCGAGCTTGGCGCGCCGGATTGTGTGATCCTGCCCGGTACAAAAAATACCGTGGACGACCTGCTGTGGCTGCGCCAGTGCGGGCTGGAAGCAGCCATCAGCAAGCTGGCCCAGCGCGGCACACCGGTGCTGGGGGTGTGCGGCGGCTACCAGATGCTGGGCCAGACCCTGGCCGACCCGGAAGGCACCGAAAGCGGCCGCCCGCAGACCCTGCGCGGCCTTGGCCTGCTGCCCACCCAAACCACCTTTGCCGCCGAAAAGCGCCGCACCCAAAGCCAGGCGACCGTGACGGCGGAGCCCTTTGCCGGGGCGCACCTGACTGGGTACGAGATCCACACCGGGCGCACCACTGTGCAGGGCGCGCCGTTCTGCACCCTGGCGGACGGCACCCCCGAAGGCTGCGTGCAGGGCCAGGTGTTTGGCACCTACCTGCACGGCCTGTTTGACAGCGGTGAGCTGACCGAGCAGTTTGCCGCCTATCTTTGCCGCCGCAAGGGGATTGACCCCGCCGCGGCAGCACCGATCTCCATGCAGGAATACCGTACCCAGCAGCTGGATCTGCTGGCCGATGGGGTACGCCATAACCTGGATCTGGCCGCCGTGTATGCGGCTATGGGCCTTGCACAGCCCGCCGAAAGGGGAAATGACCAATGATGCCGCAGCACCACCTGCCTGCCGATATTGAACGCACCAGCATGAAAATTATTGCCGGGGAGCTGGCCCAGCGCGGGCTGGACATCCCGCCGGAAAACGCCCCTGTAGTCAAGCGGGTCATCCACACCACCGCGGATTTTGACTATGCGCAGACCCTGCACTTTACCCCCGGCGCGGTAGCCGCCGGTATTGCTGCTATGCACGCCGGGGCAACGATCATCACCGATACCAACATGGCCCTGGCAGGCATCACCAAGCCGGGCCTGGCCAAGCTGGGCGGGCAGGCACTCTGCTTTATGGCGGACCCCGCTGTGGCTGCAGCGGCCAAACAGGCGGGCACCACCCGCGCCGTGGCCGCCATGCACAAGGCTGCGGCCGAATACCCCGGCGCCGTGCTGGCCGTGGGCAACGCCCCCACCGCCCTGCTGACGATTGCCGAGAAAATTGAAAACGGCCTGCGCCCGGCGCTGGTTATCGGTGTGCCGGTGGGCTTTGTGAACGTGGTGGAAAGCAAGGAGCGCCTGTTTGCCGTGTGCGAAAGCCACGGCGTGCCCGCCATTGTTGCCATGGGCCGCAAGGGCGGCAGCAACGTGGCGGCGGCCATCTGCAACGCGCTGATCTATTCCGCCGCCGAAATGCTGGACCCCACCGCCCGCGGATGGAAATAAGCAGGAGAATATTGCCACAGCCCGGTACCGCACTTTTTGGAGCAAAGCGGATACCGGGCTATTGTTATCTCACGGCGGCATTATAATGGCAGTATCAACGATACAATCAAAATAAATGGGAACGCTCTTCTTACCGCGTGAAAAAGGGCACCAAAAGCAACAGCCACAGCGGGCTTGCCCGTTGTGGCTGTTGTATTGCTTCTGCGTTTTGATTATGATAGGGCAACACCGCATAATTCTAAGTGCCGATACGGCGAGCGAGGTGCGGCAGAT
>OLRU01003205.1_pt1 | contig 10423 bp, 9 predicted proteins | sample 1672961 | NCBI WGS metagenome assembly OLRU01 (sample SAMEA3136741, study PRJEB25190) | human gut metagenome | biome: human gut; feature: human-associated habitat; material: faeces | place: Austria | collected 2013 | reverse complement strand
GATTTTTTTATTTTATCAACAAGCACTAGATATTGTACTTTTTTTGTATTTTTATCATTTACACCACATATACGGCTTGTTAAATTGTTATTTTTTTATCAATTCCATAAACTTTCTAACTCATATTTTCCTAATAAATTCCAATTTATCGTTACCATAGTCACAAGGGATACCCTCAACCAAACACACCCAAAGGAAGTCATAAACAACACAGCTCCATAGAAACCAAATACTCCCTTATTTGCAACCTCAAAGCTACGAGGCTTTTCATAGAGGATACCTCTACCTCTACCGCAACCTCAAATCTCCTCAAAAGAATACTTGATCACCTGAAGTTATCACAGCACAGCCTCATAGAAGATAAATAATCCCTATTTGTGACCTGGGAGCAAGTGTTGGATGCGAGCGCTAAAGCGAACATTCAACACGCCGCGACGAAAGTCACAAATAGGGATTATTTATCTTCTATAAGGCGTCTATTCTATCAGAGCACAAGTATTTTTACTCCTCTACTTCCTGACGGATTTCTTTTGTACGAATTTCTTCACAGATTGCAGAGATAAAATCTTTTAAGTCTTTCTGACCTTCATCTCCTGCGAAACGGCTTCTTACAGATACCTTACCTGTTTCCTGTTCCTGCGCGCCTACTACTAACATATATGGAAGCTTCTGAAGACGTGCTTCACGAATCTTGTAGCCGATTTTTTCGGAACGGTTATCTACAGTACTTAAAATACCATTTCTCTTAAGTTCTTTGTTTACTTCTTCTGCGTAGTCAGCGAACTTCTCAGAAATTGGCAGCACACGCACCTGTTCTGGGCAAAGCCATGTAGGGAACTTACCTGCATATTTCTCGATGAGCCATGCAAGTGTTCTCTCGTAGCATCCCATAGATGTTCTGTGAATAACGTATGGACGCTGTTTTTCACCATTCTGGTCAATGTAGTACATATCAAAGTTCTCAGCGATAGCACAGTCAAGCTGAATAGTAATCATTGTGTCTTCTTTACCGTATACATTCTTAGCCTGAATATCAATCTTTGGTCCGTAGAATGCAGCTTCTCCTTCTGCCTCAACAAAAGGTACACCCTGATCTACTAAAATATTACGGATAGCATCCTGTGTTGTCTCCCAATATTCATCATCCCCTAAATATTTTTCTTTATTATTAGGATCCCATTTAGAAAGACGGTATGTTACGTCATCCTGCACACCAAGTACTCCAAGACAGTACTGTGCTAAATGAAGGCATCCTTTTAACTCATCATTTGTCTGGTCTGGACGGATAATTAAATGTCCTTCTGAAATAGTGAACTGACGTACACGAGTTAATCCATGCATTTCTCCGGAATCTTCGTTACGGAAAAGTGTAGATGTCTCACTCATTCTATAAGGAAGATCACGGTAAGATTTCTGTGTGTTCTTGTAGCAGTAATACTGGAATGGACATGTCATTGGACGAAGTGCTAATACTTCTTTATCATTTTCCTCGTCACCAAGTACGAACATTCCTTCTTTGTAATGATCCCAATGTCCGGAAATCTTGTAAAGATCACTCTTTGCCATTAATGGAGTCTTTGTTCTTACATAACCCCATTCGTTATCCTCTAAATCCTCAATCCATCTCTGTAATGTCTGGATAATCTTTGCTCCCTTTGGAAGAAGAAGTGGAAGGCCCTGTCCGATAACGTCAACTGTTGTAAATAATTCCATTTCACGTCCAAGACGGTTATGGTCACGAAGCTTGATCTCTTCTAAATATTTCAGACGTTCTTCTAAGTCTGCCTTCTTTGTGTAAGCTGTTCCGTAAATACGAGTGAGCATCTTGTTGTTCTCATTACCTCGCCAGTAAGCTCCTGAAGAAGCAGTAAGCTTAAATGCTTTGATTGGCTTTACACTCATTAAATGAGGTCCTGCACAAAGATCTGTGAAATCACCCTGTTTATAAAAGCTGATTGTAGCATCTTCTGGTAAATCTTCGATAAGCTCTACTTTGTAAGGCTCGTCTTTTTCTTTCATGTAAGCGATAGCTTCCTCTCTTGGAAGTTCATATCTCTCAATTGGAGGATTCTCCTTAATTACCTTCTTCATCTCTTTTTCGATGGCATCTAAATCTTCTCTTGTAAGTGGTGCCATGTCAAAGTCATAGTAAAATCCATCTTCAATCGCTGGTCCGATTGCAAGCTTTGCTTCTGGGTAAAGACGCTTTACAGCCTGTGCAAGTACATGAGAAGCTGTGTGACGGAACGCAAGCTTACCTTCCTCATCATTAAATGTAAGAATATTTAAGTCGCTGTCTTCGGAAACTACAGTGCGAAGATCAACTGTCTCTCCGTTTACCTGTCCTGCACATGCATTTCTTGCAAGACCTTCGCTGATATCCTTTGCAATGTCAAGTACGGACATTGGCTGTGCATATTCTTTTTCAGAACCATCCTTTAAACGAATAATCATTTTTGTTCTTTCTCCTTCTATCTATTGTGGTGTATCTGTGCGTTAATGCATTTGCAACTATATAAAAATGCACACACTGACTCATTATGCTATAACCATAAATATTCTATCAAACAACAGGTAGCAATTCAACTATATTTCTATTTAATTCATTAAGAACAGACGCCCGAGAAGAGAACCGATACCCTATATTTGCGACTTTAGTCGCTGCGAGAAATCGTCTTCTATGAAAAGGCCGACATTAAAAGTTATTGATTTTGACTCAGTTGTACAAAACACAAAGTCGTCAAAATCAATAATTTTAATGTCGGCCTTTTCTAACATTTTACTACAGTCTCGTAGCTCCGAGGCCACAAATATGCCTTATTGGGGGCAATGGCTTCGTCTGTAGTTTACTTAATCAATTAAATAGAAATTTTTCTTACGATGATGGTAATTATTAATGCACTGATAAAGGCATATACCAAGATAATATATATTCCCCTGTCTATTTTTACTTCTTCTCCATATCCGTTTACACCTGCCTGTAATTTTAAATCATATTTTCCATCTCCATCTTCATCTATATTAAGCAATGTTTTTTTTGAAGTATTGGCCACCGTATCTATTACGGTATCTTTATTGATATCAATATCTTCAAATCTTCGGAGATCATTGTACTCGCCTTCATCGTTCACGAAGCCTATCGTATAATCCATCTCCCCATCGCCAGTTCCATTTATTTTTATATTGTAGTCTGTTCCTTCTTTTAATCTGAGAATTTTAACCTTGCTATAGGCTTCTTTTAAATATGTGTTGCTATATCCGCTACTTTCTTCTTCATTATTTTCCTTCCCCTCATTCCCCGTAAATGATAAGGTACCAAAACTTGTTCTAAGGTTTTGATCATTTTCTGCCGAACTTAATGTTTCTCCTTTATAAGTTACTGACACATCTACTGGACAGGCAACTTTCACATAGATATATTTCTGTCCACCGATCTGACCTGCAACATCTTCAAAGAAAAAGACTAAATCTTCTGAACTGGATACTTCATAGTGACATCCTTCACTTGCGATTTTCTCCATAAGGTACTGGCCTTCTGCTTTATATTCTTCTGTATTTTGGAAAAATCCAAGTGTATAGATTAAGACTCCCTGATCTTTTATTTTTTCTGCATACTTTATTAATTCCTCTCCGTCCTTTCCAAGTGTAGGTAGTCCATCACTCATTAAAACAATAAGTTTCTTTTTGCTCTGTCCCAATTGTAGCATACTGTAAGCTCTCGATAATCCATCTTCTATATTGGTATTTTCAGCACTGGAAAGATTTGTTATAGTATTTTTCAAAAAAACATCATTACTGCAAATACCAGAAAGACTTGTTGCTTCATCACTATAAGAGACAAGTCCAATATTTGAATTTTTATTAAGAATAGAATCAACAAATTTTGCTGCAGCTTTTTTCGTTTCATCTAAAGGAATACCATCCATACTCGCTGATATATCTAATGTCAAAACAATATCTCGCTTCTTTGATGTTACTTTTAATCCATCATTTCCATTAACAGAATAATCTCCCCACTCACATAAAAATACATTATTAAAATTCGTTTCGCCGCCACTAAATGTATCGACCTTCCATGTACCGTCTTTTGCATTCTCGTTAAATCTGACATAATATCCATAATCACTGAAAGTATTATCCGGTTCATTTTTTGCCCATTTTGTATAAATTAGTAATTCACCATTATTCCACTGATAGGCTTTTCCGTCTTTTAAATTATTTAGGCCAAAATAGGCACTCGAATATCCTTTTTTCCTTACATAATTAAATAAAAATTTATTTTCTTTCTCAGATGTAATTGTTGCCAGGTAACCGCCTTGCTCCTTGCAGTAATTTTCTGCAGTTGCATAATCTTCTGCTTCATTATTACAACATAAATAATAGTAATGCCCATTATATTCTACAGCACTGTCTGGAATATTTAACAGTCCTGGCTCATCGTCTACCAGACTCGCTTCCAGATGATTCAACTTAACAAGTGTATTATGATACATATCATAAAATCTTCCCACCTGATTATAATACTTTTTCGTAACATCTATATCTCCATCTAACATTTCATTTATGTCTTCATACATTTGAATATGTTTATTTGGAAATAAATTGCAAACTTTATTTTTTGCTCCCTCCAGTAAAGTCTGTGCTATATAGTTTTTAGATTTTTCTGAAGCATATGCCTGATAATTTGTATAATTCAAATATCCATCAATTAAACTTACCGCTTTATCGCTGCTTGTATCTTCTTCATAATCCAATCGAATTTCTCTATATGCGTCTGTAAAGCTCTGGTTTATCATGTATAATACTGTAAGTTCTATACGTGCTGTGGCAGCATTATCCTGATTAAATATCCATTCAATACCTGTTTTTTCTAATTTGATTGCGGCAGCACTCAGAGAAACATTTGTCCCATCTCCCAATGCTTCTTTAATAATCATATCCCAGCCTATCTGATAGAACTTCTCTAATATGATTTCAGCAGATTCATCAAAAGCAATCTGTTTCAGTGACTGATTTAAATTTTGCATCACCACACTAATTGCATTTTTTAAATCCTTATCCTTTGTCGTCTCCCAAACTTTTCCGAGAAATTGTATTTTCTCATTACAAGCCTGTTGTACAGCCATAGCTTCCGAAACCCTTTTACAATAATCAAACCCTGTTGTAGCAATTTCCCCAGCAATAGAAATCCGTTTTGTATGTTTTGCAAATTCATCATTTATATTATAGAAATCATCATCCAACAGTTCCTGTGCTTTTTCAACAGACATATTTTCCAGATTATCTTTACTATATATGTCAATTTTCTTCGAAAGATATTCGATAATTTTCCAGTTAATTTCTGCCGTACTCTTTGCAAACTCACTTTTAAACTCTTCACTTTCAAACTGATATTTTAACCAGTCCATTATCAATGATTCATACATAGTCTGCTTCCATGTAACTAAATTCACAAAATCTGAATCCAGACATTTCCCTGCATTTTCCCAGAAAACACTTTCTCCCATCAGCCATTTATCGTCAATAACACCTTCCGCCATTATTTTATAAGTATATTGTCTAATGGTAATCTTATAAGCATAATTTTCAACGGACATTTTTTGCTTCTGATTATTCGTTACTACCATTCGTAACATATCTGCTGCAAATTTATCTGCGTCAGAATACCCGAAAGGATAGGAAATATTTTTATTATTTTGTGCCAGGACTTTAATTCCTGTAGCGCAGGCCGAACTGATAATAAACATAGCGGAAAATAACAGTGAAAATGCTTTTATATATATTTTTTTCATACTCCTACCATTTTCTCCTGTTTATAAATCTCTTATAAATTTTACCATCCCGTTTTTGCTATGTACCACTTGTGGCCCAATCTGACAACTACCAAATCCATATCAGTCTTATCATTCTTTTCTCCATCCTCTGACTGAAGTCTGAATTTCACAGTTACATTTTTCATTCCTTTAATTTTCCTGTTAACTTTAACATTAGAATCTTCCAGGTTCTGTTTCCATTCGCGAATTTCCTTTCTGCTGGCATCTTCTACCTTTTTTATCTCAAAAGAATATTTCCAGTTTTCTCCATATTCATTTTCAATTAATTGCATACCATCTTCATAATCCTTTTGCCTTTCCTCCAGCATTTCGGCTTCATCTGCACCATCATTATCTTCCTTATAAGAATTTATCATATATTGCTGATATTCTTCCGGCAATAATTTATACTCTTTCTGTATATAATCCTCTTCAGCCATCAATTTCATATATTTATTTACCACATGCTTACAATCCATGTTATAGATATAATTTCCTATAAATGCAGCCACAATAACGATACATATTATTCCTGCTAAAATTTTAATCTTCTTCGTTTTCTTTGGTGACATCTTTTTCTTTTTTACCTGATTAAAATTTCTTATCTTATCAGATGCTATCTGCCTGTTTGATGAATCAGCTACCTTTTTTCCCAGTTCACCGCCACATATCGGACAGTAAGCTGCTCCGTCATTTATCTTATTACCACAATGTTTACAAAACATAAGTTTTCTCCTCTTTTTATCACTTACCCTTAAACTCTTTGCAAAATCAGCTATATTAAATTTTTAAAATTTCTTTAATGCAAGCCTCCTATAGCAAAAGTTAACACGAGCATAACAATACTGATAACTATAATAATCGCCACTAAAATTACCGCAATGCAACTCACTATATATCCAGCATATCCTAGACCGGTCAATGGCTGTTTTTTCTTAAATCTTTTAAACATAAAGTAAGAAATTCCAATAAAGATTAATCCTATCAAAAATACTGGTGTTCCATGATCATTTAACCAGGCTTCTGTTTCTGAACTGCGATTTGCTAATGAATTTACCAGTAATAAATATATAAAGAATACTAATCCTATTCCTTCCATAATTAATGCTTTCGTTGGCTGCTTCTTTTTATCTAATTTATAATTAAAATTTGCACCTTGCTGTTGCCATGAATTTCTGTTTCCATCTAATCTTGTTCCATCATATGGACAAAACTTTGCTCCATCTTCTATCTTATTACCACAATTTGGACAATACATTTTCTTTCCTCCTTAGAACGTGTTTGAAAAATGCTCTCTGCAAATTGGACATGTAGGTTGTAGGAATGATTTTTCAAACACAATCTCGTCCTTTAATATCATTTTTAATGTTTTATCAACTACAATAATTTCCCAAATATTTTTATCAGTTACAGACTGTTTTCTCTTAACTATTTTTCTTTTCTCCCATCCGATCATGATTAAAATCATCCCATGTTCTTGGTTTATAGGTTGTTCCGCTATGCTCGCAATAACGATACATACAATCAAGCATATAATTTTGCGCGGTGTAATATGTACTGGTATCAGAAGAACCATATTCATAATCTAAGGTATATATAGAAGAACCATTAGAAACGATAACTTTATACATTCCATTTCCACTGCCATTCTGTCCATCTGTATAGTTTCCACCTATAATGCAATGTGCCCATCCCTCTTTTACTTTATCAGACACAACTTTAACTCCATGTTTATCTTCGTTGGAATTAATAAGACTCGCATTTTTATTTGTCGCATCTCTTACATCCTTTACCGCATCTCCACTTCCTGATTCACATAAAATATACATGGTATCTGAATTATCGCTGGTAGAAAATGTGTAATTTTTGTTGTATTGCTCTACCTTACTGAAAAATCCAGATGGATAGGAAAAACTAAAATCAGTATCGACTGTTAATTTTTCGTAATTATCCGGAGAAAGATAGTTCTCATAGTCTGGCACATTGGATGCAGCTACCCCAGGCAGAGTGACTTCTTTACTATCATTTGCATCTGTGCTTGCCTGATTATCAGACATTCCCGTTGTTGCCTGCGTTGCTTCTGTAGTAGCTGCCGTTGTCTGTGTTGTTGGAATTGTATTTCCTGCAGTATCTGATTCTGCCAAATCTTCTGTATTTTCCTGATTCTCAAGAGATGCCCAATCATCCAGTGTAGTTCCCTCTGCCTCTTTCGATTTTTCTTCTTTAGAATCTGCGCCCTTTTTAAGGTTTCTGCTGTAGTGACTATTTGATGAACCTGTTAATGCCGATAATATTCCTGAACTCCATCCAAATATTCCCACTGCACCGATTATCAAAAACGCAACGATAAATATTGCTGTTGTTTTTACTATTCCAGGACCTTTTTTCTCTTTTATTTCTCCTTTTTCAAAGTCATATTCTCGATTTGGCGCTCTGAAATCATCTTTTTCTTTCTGATTATAAATAGTCATCTTGTTATTTGACTTTTCCTCAAATTTATAACCACACTGGATACAAAACTTCGTACCTCTTTTGTTTTCATTTCCACATACCGGACATTTCATCCAACCACATCCCTTCTTTTATTTATCTATATTCGATTCCCACAGTTTCCACAGAATGCTGCTCCTTCTTCTACCTGCTCTCCGCATACTGGACATAATAACGGTTGCTCTATATCAGAAACTAATTTGTCTTGTTTATCTGTTTCTTTATACTCTGGCTCTGACTGTTTTTGTGCAATGATATCCTGCCCTGATGTTTCCTGCTCAAATGTTATGGCAGAACCCACTGCTATTGATGAATCCACTGCCTGTTTTGTAGCTTCTTCAAATGTTTTCTCAACGGGCAATCCACATTTTTCACAGAATTTCGCATCTTTATCCAGAACCGCTCCACATCTACAGCATGCAAGTTCGGACGCATCATTGGCAGAATGTAATACCATATTAGAATCAATTCTGCTACCACAGAAACTGCAAAACTGTCCATCCCCCACAACCGTTCTTCCACATACCGGACAAGTATGCGTCTGCTTTAACTCCTCTGACTGTCTTCTGTAAGCTATTAAATTATTTTTCGATTCTTCTACCAAACTCATTAATTCCGCAAATTCCGATTCATAATCATTCTTATGAATATCTGCATAAATCTGACCAATTCTCTGATAATAATTCGTAAGCTTTTTTTCTTCCTCTCCCACCATAAAACTTAACTTTGAGCTTTCTCTTATCACCTTTGCTTTTGCTCCGATTCCCTCTGTTCCTTTCCCGATTGCAAGACCAATCTCATTAAAAATCGACATATCTTTCCCTCTTTTCTTTTATGCAAACCATTAGTATTTATTATAGTTTTAATTATACGTTTATACATATTATTTTGCAATGTTTTTGTTCACTATAATTAATATTTACATATAGATTTTTATTGTATGAATTATACTCAGAAACGTACAAATTATTAGAATATTTTTCCAACTATATTGTCTATCAGTCTATTATTTCTTCATAAATATATTTAATTCAAGGAGACTTATATGGATATTTTAAAAAGAATTGTTGATTTAAGAAAAGAAAGAAATTGGACAGAGTATCAGCTTGCAGAACATTCTGGACTGACACAATCTACAATTTCTTCATGGTATCGTAAAAATATGCTTCCTACGATTCCATCCTTAAGCAAAATTTGTGATGCATTTGGAATTACACTATCTGAATTTTTCCTGGAAGATAACAATAAAACAGTTATGTTAAATGAACAACAATTACGTTTAATTTATTACGCTGCTAAACTAAATCCTGAACAATACGATTCTCTACTTCAGTTTTTAGAACTGTTATAACCTGTCTTTTATTAAACCTTCTCTAAAAACAACTTAAGGATGATATCTGTAAAATCAAATATCATCCTTATTTTTTATATTCACAATTAATTATTTATCCGTTGGAAATCTTCTAAAGTCTGCCCTCTATACTTTAAAATTCCTTTATCCCCAGCAAAGAGTAAAATAGTATTAGCCTTGAAACTTCTAATCTTTATTCTTTTTCCGTTTTCCATTTCCATAATATACCAACCTATATTTCCCTGTTGACTTAACTTTTCAATCACGGTAACCCGACATACAATAAGTTCCTTTTTTGAGTCTTGATTTTTAAGAATATTATTCACGATTAATAAAATAATAATCAGTCCAATCAGTACCCCAAATATAATAGGTAATACTTCCAATATACTAAATGATCTTCTTTCTACATAATACATATTTACTTTCCCCTTAATCTTTATTTTTAACTGCAATAACAATTGAAGTAATCATCGTAATTCCACCCAAAATATAAAATACGGTTCCTCCACTGCTTAAAGTAGTATATTTTTTATCATCTGCTCCCATTCGCCCGGTTTCTGTTTCAACATAACTTCCATTAATAGACACTCCCGTAGAAACAGATACTCCTTTATTCATATTCCCACCTCTTTTAAAAATAAACCCCAACACCAGCAGACAAATTGCTCCTGTAAAAAGCAATTTAGAGATTGTTTTCATACTCATTATGCATTCCTCCCTATTAAGTCAAGTCTTTTTTCCTTGAAAATCAAGGTTTTTTCGATAT
>OLRU01003185.1_pt1 | contig 10495 bp, 10 predicted proteins | sample 1672961 | NCBI WGS metagenome assembly OLRU01 (sample SAMEA3136741, study PRJEB25190) | human gut metagenome | biome: human gut; feature: human-associated habitat; material: faeces | place: Austria | collected 2013 | reverse complement strand
AAGCAGCGACACAAGAAAAGAATATACGGTAGCTCTTACGATCAAAGACAGAAGCGGTGCAAACGGTGATGATAACTATGTTACCGCTGTTGATCCGGTCGAATTTGACAGTGCAAATGTCATATATCAAAATGGCAAGGCAAAGGATAAATACAAAGCACCGTCAAAAGAAGCTGTTGACAAGGCAACCGTGATTAAAGCGGCCGGTATGGATGCAGCCGGAAATTATACATCCGTAGCTACGAATACATATTTTGTCGGTCAGATGGATACCCATATCAAGGGAATCAAAGAAAGCTGTCAGGCAGCAGGTGTACCGATGTCGATCATGTCGATCTCGATGGATTACGACGATCTGTTTGATCAGGAAAAAGGAATTTATGTAAAGGGAAATATTTTTAAAGAAAAATTTTCAAAAACATTTTCATTTTTCTCATTTCTAAAAGTTACATTATCAAAAACTATATCTCCCTTTAATTTACCTACTTCAAGTTTTCCTTCGGAAGTTAGATGCAAATTATAATCAGCGTGGCAAAGAATGGGAGCGTGCAGCACATATCGATTATATCGAAAGTGATGGTACAACGACAGAATGTAAATTGCAACAGGACTGTGGTATCCGTATTCAGGGAAATTACTCGCGTTCCGATATGCAAAAAGGACTTCGTCTGTATGCAAGAGAGGAATATGGCAAGAAGAACTTTAAGTATAACTTTTTTGGTAACGACACATTAAACAGCAAAGGAAAGCCGATGGATAAATACAAAAAGCTGATCTCCAACACCATTATTTTTGCAATCAGCACCTTTAGCTCTAAGGTGCTGGTATTCTTACTGATGCCCCTGTACACCAGGGTGCTGGACACATCTGCATACGGCGTGACGGATTTGCTGATGAATACGGGCAATCTGTTGCTGCCGCTGGTGACGCTGGGCGTGGTTAACGCCATTATCCGCTTTGGCCTCGACAGAGAAATTGACAAGGCGGATGTTTTTTCCACGGGGCTGCGCACAATTTTGCTGGGCTTCCTGATATTGGTTGTGGCGGAACCCTTTATCGTGCCGTATATGGGGCCGGTTCTGTCGCTGCTGGATATTCAGGAAGATATGTTTGTGCAGATATTTTGTCAAGCGAAAATATGTATGTCATTACCATTGGCAATTTAAGTTAACAACTCTGTTATCATAAGAACCAAAAAGCCCCCTGCCCGGGGTTCCGCCGGGCAGGGGGCTGGCTGTTTTCAAAAAGTGCTGATGGGAATGTCCGGGTCCTCGCCTGTTTTCTCGATCTTTCGGATCTGGACGTAGTAGTGGTAGCTGTCGCTGACATGGATGCAGACCCGGTCGCCCACCTGATGGCCCAACAGGGCCTTTCCCACAGGGGACTCCTTGCTGATGAGGCCTTTGAGGGCGTCCTGGCGAAGGGTGGTGACCAGCTGGATGGTCTCTTCGGTCTCCTCCTCTTCCAGGTAAAAGGTGACTTTGTCAAACAGGGCCACCCCGTCCCCGGCGGCGGTGCCGTCGATGACCACGGCGGTCTTGATCATGTTCTCCAGATAGCGAATGCGGCTGTCGTTGCGGTTCTTCTCCCGCTTGGCGGCTTTGTACTCAAAATTTTCACTGAGATCGCCAAAGGAGCGGGCCACCTTGACCTCCTCAATGAGCTGGGGGCGGAGGACCTGAATCCGGTGCTGGAGCTCTTCCTTCATTTTGTCAATGTCAACCTGGGTCAGTTCGTCGTGCATGATCATACGCCTCTTTTGTATCAAATCCGTGGGGACTGTCTGCCGGTCCAGTGTCACGGTGTCCCTGAATTATAGCACGGAAGACCGGCGGGGGCAAGCCTTATGGGTGGAGACGGACGGTCTCATCCCCCTCAAAGAAGAGGGCCAGCGCACCGGGGCCGGCGTGGCAGCCGTTGGCGGGATCAAACGGCGCGATGAGAATCTCCTTGGGCGGATTGGTCTGGCGGAGGCGCTGGGCCAGGGCCTCCGCCTCCTGGGGGGCATTGCCGTGGGCGATGCACACCGTCTGGTCCCCGGGGTACCGGACCAGGGCGTTGTATTGGTCGGCCAGCTTCCCAATGGCCTGGGCCCGCCCGCGGGCTTTGCCGCACAGGACAATGCGGCCGTTTGGGTCTCCCTTGAGCAGGGGCTTGAGGCCCAGCGCCGTCCCCAGCATGGCCTTGGCGCCGGAGAGACGTCCGCCCCGGCTGAGGTACATCAGGTCATCCACCGTGAAAAGGTGGGCAATCCGGTGCCGGAGGGAGAGGAGGGTGCGGGCGGTGTCCTCCAGGCACATCCCCCTCTCCCGCAGGTCGAAGGCCCGGAGGACCAGTAGTCCCTGCCCCAGGGAGGAGGAGAGGGAGTCCACAATCTGGAGCTTCCGCTGGGGAAATTCCTCCCGCAGCTGTTCCGCCGCCATGCAGGCGGACTGATAGGAGGAACTGAGGCCGGAGGAGGCGCTGAGAAAGAGCAGGTCCAGGCCGGAACGGAGCAGGGGCTTTAGAAAGGTGAGAAACCGATGGGGCGGAACCATGGAGGTGGAGACCTCTCCCCGCAGCTTCATCGTCTGAAAAAAGGCGGCGCTGTCATAGCCCTCGGGCGCCAGGCAGAGGTGTTCTTTGCCGCTTATGGTATAGGACAGGGGGATGACCACCAGGCCGCGCCGGGCGATCTGCGCCAGGGGCAAACCGGCCAGGGAATCGGTAACAATGGCAAATGACATAATTTCTGCCTCCTTGACATATAATATACAACATTAGATTAACAGGAGATTGTGATTATGTCAAGCAGTAATGAACGTGAAATTTCTTGCACAGAGAACAGGAAAGCGCCCTTCCCCATCCGGAACAGGACAGCCGGGCGGGGGAGGGCGCTGCATCGGGCGGCGCTCAGCCGAACAGAGAAACGGTTTTGGTGGCCATACGCTGACCGTAGAGACGGAAGAGCTCCTTGCTCTCCTCCAGGTGTCCGTGGAGGGCCACAGGCCCCAGGTGGATCACGGGCTTGCCAAAGGAGCCGCCCCCGGAGTAGGTGAGCATGCCCAGAACCATCATGTGATTGAGGATGGTTTGAATGCCCAAATCCCCGCCGCCGTGGAGATAGTCCGCCGTGGCGAACGCACCCCCCACCTTGCCGGCCAACCCGGCTTTCAAAGCGGGGCCGTCCAGCCAGACCTTGACGGCACTGCACAGATCAGCCAGATAGATGGGTGTTCCCAGAACGACACACTTGCTCTCCTTCACCCAGGCGGCGTCCCAATTTTCAATGGGAAAGGCCTTGGCCTCCACCCCTGCCACGGTCATCATCCCTTCCGCAATGACTTGGGCCATGGTTTTGGTGTTGCCGGTGACAGAATGGTATAGTACGGTCATTTTCATCATGGGTTCCTCCTTTGCTTCTACTGCGAGTATGGGAAGGGGGACGGATGTGGGGCCCGCCTTCCTCTCTTACCATAGCATAGCACAAGATGGTGCGAACGGCAAAGAAATTAAGAGGAGGAAACGGCTCAGGGGACGAAGTCGCTGCTTTTTGAGTGGAGCTGATTGTAACACGACATCGCAGCGGCAGTATAACAATTGCCGTAGCGGGACAGCAATTCTGGCTTGCTGTAATCAAACATCAGGGAATCAGTGTCGGTCGTATTTACCCATTGATAAATGGTTTCCGTTCCGGTGGTTTTCCGATAAAAGAGAAGGTAGGGCTGACCAGTGCTTCCCCATTCTGTCAGCCAATTCTTTCCGTGGATGCGCTCTGAGGACATGCCTCCCACTAAGAGGCTGTCGAGATTCCCCTCTACACACAGGCGATATTCCAAGCGGTATATCTCGACCCCGTCGTTTAAGCTTGCAACGCCTGTGGGAATCGGTGTTAAGCCGGTAATTTTTGCCTCTGTGATGAGGCGGTTGTCTTTGTGCTCTGACCAGCTTTGGTTCAAAGCGTGAATTTTTTCGGCGAGGAAATCCTCGGACCAGGACACCACGGCATCGGGAACTTGGTCCGAAAAGGCATGTTCTATGACAATATCTCCTTTGGAAGAGATCGAGGCTGTGCGCCCTCCAGTGAAGGTGCAGCCTGCCGCCATCAGTACGAAGAGCAAAAGAGCAAGCACAGTACCGCGTGTAATTTTATTTTTGCCTTTTTGAACAACTCGAGCAATTCGCTCTCGAAGGAACTGACGATTGTCAGCCAGCGGAGCGGAAAGGATAAAGGGGTTTACGGATTTCTGGCAGGCCATACGGATTAAGGTCCTCCCGTAGGCGGCCCGCTCTTCCTGGCCCAGGCGCTGAAGGGTGGCTTCATCGCAGGCAGTCTCGCTGTCCCGGTGAGATAGAACGGCTGCCCACCAGACCAGGGGATTGTACCAATGCAGCGCCACACATATCCCCCGTAATAAGGACCAGAAAGCGTCTCCGTGGAGGAAATGTGTGGTTTCATGGGCGATGACATGGCGGAACACGGTAGGATCTTCCAGTGCCTCAGACGTCACATAGATGGCGGAAGGGAACAGTCCAAAAAGACAGGGGGAGCCAATGGCATCCGTCTTATAAACAGGAAGGCGGGCCTGTTTGCATTTTACCGCCTGCCGGGACCGCCGCAGGCGGAGGGCAAAGTGAAGGTTGACCGCCGCGAAGTACGCGCCGATCCCCAGCGTCCCGGCCAACCAGAAATAGAACAGCACCCGCGTCGGGGTTATCTGGTCAGGTGAGGAGATTGGCTGGGGCGAGAGGGAGGGACCTGTTTCTTGCTGGGAGGAGGCAAGAGATGTAATGCCGTCAAAAGAGGAATCTATCCCCGCAGTGAGCATCTGGACCGGCGGGACATTCATCACAGAAAATCCTGTTTCACCAAAGCTGAATGGCAGGAGAAGACGGAGTAGGACAATGGCCCAAAGAGCGTATTGCAGCCGACGGCTCATCGCTGCCGTTAGAATATGCCGCAGGACAAGGAACCCTGCAAGCAGGACGGAAGAACTAATGATCCATGTCAACATCATGCTTTTCCTCCAGTTCTCGTAATAGAGCGTACAGCGCGTCAATTTCTTCCTGGGGCAGGGCCTGTTTTTGGGTGAGCGAGGAGACCATGAGGCTTAGGCTTCCATGGTAAACGCGGTGCAGGAAATGTTTTGTTTCCTGCAGAACAGCGGCATCCCGCTTGACAAGGGGGCGAAAAGACTTTTTCCCATGGTCGGTATCACTGGCGACTGCCCCTTTGCTCTCCAGCCTTCGCAGTAGTGTCAGTGTGGTGCTGCGGCTCCAGCCCATTGTTTTTTCCAGGCAGCTGGTCGCCTCTCTGCCAGTGCATGGGGTATGGTCCCAAAGAAATTCCATGACATGCCACTCGGAAGAGGTCAGATGAATGTTCTCGGCAGACATGTTGGGAAACCTCCTTTTGTCTACGTCTGTAAACAAATTGTACTACATATGTTTACAAACGTCAACAAAAAGAGGAGAAAAGTTATTGGTAGAACACAAGATGCCCTCCCGACACACGACAGGTGTTGGGAGGGCATCTTGAACTTGTTGGTGCCGGTGACCGGACTCGAACCGGTACGGTGTCGCCACCGGTGGATTTTGAGTCCACTACGTCTACCAATTCCATCACACCGGCAGAGGGATGACTTGGAATCGCAACCAATTATACAACAGCTTCTCCCACTTGGCAAGAGTTTTTCTGCGGGAAAATTGAAATAAATGATAGGAAATGAGAGACAAGTGTGGTATGATAAACTACTGGAAAGAATTTCGAGGCTTGTACCGTCCTTCGGCGGGGCAGGCGGGAAAGAGGAGGGCCGGCATGGGAAAGCGGATGCTGGGCTGTCTGGTTCTGGCCATTTGCATGCTGGGGCTGGGGGGCTGTATGTTTGGAAACGTGGACGAGATGTACGCCCTGCCCAAGTCCTCAGAGGCCTATGTCAATCTTCAGGCGAAGATCAACCAGGAGAAAGGAAGCGCGGAGTACATTGCCCCCCTCAGCGGGGAAAACCGGCAGACCATTCAGCTGGTGGATGTGGATGGAGACGGCGTGCAGGAGGCCGTGGCGTTTTTCCGGGACACAACCTCGGAAAACCCCTTGAAAATTGTGATTTTCAAGCAGGATGAACACGAGGAATACCAGGTCTATACCCGGATTGAAGGGGTGGGCAGCGAGATTGAGTCCATCGACTACCTGGACCTGGGGGGAAGCGGCGGCATGGACATCCTGGTGAGCTGGCAGGTCAGCGGGGCGGTGCACACCTTGGTGGGTTACACCTTGGCGGAAGAACAGCCTGTGGAGATCATGCGCAGCGGATACAGCCAGTACCTGGCAACGGACCTGGATGGCGACGGCAAGGAGGAAATCGTCCTGGCCCAGGCGGAGAGCGGCAGCAAAGCCCAGCTGCGAATTGAGTACTACGATGGCCGGGACGGGATCATGGAACTGACCTCCACCGCCCCCCTGTCCGAGGGGACCACAAGCATCAGCAGCTGGACCGATGGATTCTTGGAAGGGGAGATTCCCGCGCTGTTTGTCACGTCCTTTTTTGGAAAGGACGGGCTCATTACCGACGTGTTTTACCTGGAGGAGGGCCACGGGCTAAAGAACATCGCCATGGACCCGGAGACCCGCCGCAGCAAGAATGTGTTTCACTACTACGCGGGGGTCCAGCCGGAGGACATTGACGGAGATGGATGTATGGACGTTCCGGTGGCCCAGTCTGTGCCGGCCTATGGAGAGAGCTCGGCGGACCGGTTCTGGTGGCTCCAGTGGATGCACTACCGGGTCGACGGAAGCCGGGACCTGGTGATGACCACCTACCACAGCGGGGATGGCTGGTACCTGGAAATCCCGGAGGACTGGACCGGGGAATTCTCGATGCGCCGGCAGGAGAGCTCCACCATTGGGGTGCGTACGGTGACCTTTGCCAGAGGGGAGAAGGCACAGACGGAAGCGGAGGAGAGCAAAACCGTCCCCTTCCTGGAGATCAGCTGTCTGGTGGGCAGCGACCGTACCCGCCAGGCCCGCCAGGGAAACCGGTTTATTCTCTATGCGGACAGCACCACCATCTACACCGCAGAATTTCTGGAGAGCGGCTGGGACTGCGGTTTGGACCAGGAGGGGCTGAAAGCCCGGTTCCATGCGGGCTTGGACGGCTGGAACACCAGGGAGTAAATGCCCCCGGAATACCAAAAACCCAGGGAGAGCCCCGTCTGAACCGGGCTGGGGAACCTCCCCAAATTTGAGGCAGGAGGAGCAGGACGATGAAAAAAATTCTGGTTCTGGAGGATGAGGCCAACATCCGCAGTTTTGTGGTGATCAATCTCAACCGAGCCGGCTATGAGACCATTGAGGCCGGGACTGGGGAGGAGGCGCTGGAGCAGCTCCGGCTGAACCCCGATGTCCGGGTGGCGCTGCTGGATATCATGCTGCCGGATATGGATGGGTTTGAGGTTTGCCGCCGAATCCGGGCGGGCAACTCCAAAATTGGCATCATTATGCTCACGGCCCGGACCCAGGAGATGGACAAGGTCACAGGCTTTATGACCGGCGCGGATGACTATGTGACCAAGCCCTTTTCCCCGGCGGAATTGACCGCCCGAATTGACGCCCTCTACCGCCGGATTGGGGGGGACATGATGGATGACGGAGAGATTCAGCAGCCTCCCTTTGTGCTCAACACCCGCAAGCGGACTCTGGAGAAAAACGGCCAGCGGATCAAGCTCACCCAGGTGGAGTATGCCATTATGAAGATGTTTATGGAAAATCCGGGGAAGGCCCTCTCCCGGGAGGAGATCCTGAAGTTCGTCTGGGGAGAGAACTATTTGGGGGAGTTGAAGATCGTGGATGTGAACATTCGGCGCCTGCGGGTGAAGATTGAGGATGAACCCACCAGCCCCGCCTTCATCACCACCATCTGGGGCTACGGCTATAAGTGGGAATTTTGAGGAACAATCGGGAGGAAGGGAGAGAGCCATGATTCCATTCCTGAAGGTGAAGGGGATCCGCCAGCGGTGGCTGCTCAACAGCATCAGTATCTTGGTGATGATTCTGGTGGTGGTGGTCGCGGCGTTCTCCCTGATCATCAAGAACTACTACGACAGCAGCATTCTCACGGACATGGAGAGCAAGGCCCGGATGGCGGCCAGTTATTTCAGCACGGAGGCCAGCAGCTACAATTACAACAGCAGCGGGGATTATCTCACCGCGGCCCAGGATTATGTCAGCTCCTTTGAGGACGGCACGCGGATTGAGCTGCAGTTTCTCAACCCCGGGGGCAAGGTGATCTACTCCTCCAACGGCCTGACCCTCTCAGGGACCATGCCGGGGACCGGGGACATCACCCAGGTGCAGAGCTACCAGGAGGTGGCCACCTGGAAGGGGGTCTCCAGCCAGACCGGCGAGCGGATCACCGCGGTCTCCGCCCCGCTGCTGTACAATGGGGAGCTGGTGGGGATCATGCGCTATGTCACCTCCATGCGGCTGGTGGACCGCCAGGTGCTGGTGATGACTCTGGTGGCGGTGATCCTGTCGGTGAGTATCCTCATTTTGGTCTATATTTCCAACATTTACTTTGTCCGCTCCATTGTGGACCCGGTGAAAAACATCACCGGCATCGCCCGGCGGATTGCCGGGGGGAGTTATGGCATCCAAGTGGAGAAAAAGTTTGACGATGAGGTGGGCGATCTCACCGACGCCATCAACGACATGTCCCTGCGGATCAAACAGGCCGAAAGCATGAAGTCGGAGTTTATCTCCTCGGTATCCCACGAGCTGCGCACGCCCCTGACCGCCATCACCGGCTGGGCGGAGACCATTATGAGCGGCGAAGCCCGGGATGAGGGGGATGTCCGAAAGGGCATGGGGATCATCGCCAGCGAGGCCCGCCGCCTGTCGGGCATGGTGGAGGAACTGCTGGAGTTTTCCCGGATTGAGGACGGCCGTTTCACCTTGTCCGTGGAGCCCATGGATATTAAGGCGGAACTGGAGGACGCGGTTTACACCTACCATGAGTTTCTGGCCGCGGAGGGGATTGCCGTGTACCATACCGACTGCGAGGAGGAGTTCCCCCCCATTCCAGGGGACCCCGACCGGCTGCGGCAGGTCTTCTGCAACCTGCTGGACAACGCGGCCAAGCACGGCGGGGCCGGCAAGCGGATTGACACCGCTATTTTCCCCGACGGCAATGAGGTGGTCATCACCGTCCGAGACTACGGCCCGGGCATTCCGCCGGAGGAACTGCCCAACGTCAAGTATAAGTTCTATAAGGGAAGCTCCACCGCCCGGGGCAGCGGCATCGGCCTGGCGGTGTGCGAGGAGATCGTCTCCCGGCACAATGGAGAGCTGATCATCTCCAACGCGGAGGATGAGGCCGGAGGCTGTGTGGTGGAGGTCCGCCTGCCGACTGGAACATAAGTTCGAAAAAAGAGCGCCATATTCTTGCATTTTTGGCTGGGGTCTGCTACAATCGCCCCAGAACCAAGGAAACACTGTTTAGGAGATACTATGAAACAAGAAAACAACTGCGCGCTGCCCCAGGAGGGCGCGTTTCGCACCACCATCGGCGGGCAGGCGCTCATTGAGGGAATCCTCATGCGGGGGCCGGAAAAACAGGCCATTGTGGTGCGCAACCAGGAGGGAGAACTGGAGGTCAAGGAGCAAACCCTGAAGCTCATCAAGGACCGCTATCCCATTCTGGGGCTTCCCTTCCTCCGGGGGGTGGTAAACTTTCTGGCCTCCCTGGTGGAAGGGGTGAAGGCCCTGATGTGGTCGGCGGAATTTTACCCTGACGAGGAGGAGGAGAAGCCGCCCTCCAAGTTTGAAACCTGGCTGGAAAAGCACTTTGGCAGCGAGGGGCTGATGAAGTGGGTCATCGGTTTTTCCGTGGTGGTGGGCATTGCCTTTGCCATTGCCCTGTTTATCATCCTCCCGACGCTGGCCACCTCCGCCCTGCTGTATTTCTTTCCCGACGCCCCCATGTGGCTGCGGAACCTGCTGGAGGGTGTGCTGAAGCTGGTGATTTTTTTCCTCTATCTGTTCCTCTGCTCCCGGCTGAAGGACATTCACCGGACCTTTCAGTACCATGGGGCGGAGCACAAAACCATTTTCTGCTATGAGCGGGGCCTGGAGCTGACGGTGGAAAACGCCCGCCGGATGCCCCGGCACCATCCCCGGTGCGGTACCAGCTTTCTCTTTGTGGTGATTGTGGTGGCGGTGCTGGCCTCCTGCGTGGTCTTTGCCCTGCCGGTGGTGCGGGAGGTGGCCGCCAATCCCATTGTGCGGATTCTTCTCCATCTGCTCCTGCTGCCCATTGTGGTGGCGGTGACCTATGAGATCAACCGCTTCATTGGCCGGCATGACAATCCGGTGACTCGGGCGCTGTCGGCGCCGGGCATGTGGATGCAGAATTTTACCACCTTCGAGCCGGATGACTCCATGATTGAGGTGGGCATCCGGGCCCTGGAGCTGGTCCTGCCGGAGAAGCAGGGGGAGGACGCCTGGTAGCGCCAAAGGAAA
>OLRU01003183.1_pt1 | contig 10500 bp, 10 predicted proteins | sample 1672961 | NCBI WGS metagenome assembly OLRU01 (sample SAMEA3136741, study PRJEB25190) | human gut metagenome | biome: human gut; feature: human-associated habitat; material: faeces | place: Austria | collected 2013 | reverse complement strand
GTGATGCTAGTAATGACAGATCAGAAGCAGAGTTATGTGGAGGAATATCACAATGCAGTATGACTAGCTGGTATTAGAGCGTGTTTGAAAAATCATTCCCACAAATTGTGACGCACATCTTGCAGAAAGCCTTTTTTAAACACGCTCTAGAAAACCTGCTGGATTGCAGATGAATCCTGAAATTAACAGTTGCGCACAGATAGCTGAGGTATTAAAATATATGAAAATAACACAGCTGAAGCTGGAACAGGAATGCCAGCATGTCTGATAAGAATGCTTTTGAGTGGTGAGTAGAGTTCACAACAGCCTTCTGTGAGCACAGCTGCAAAAAAGGAGGTACCGCATATGACAACATTGGAAATTCTGGACCGTCTGCAAGGTGATGCACTGAAAGATGGTGAACTTCGAAAAAAGCTTTTGGCAACCCGTTTGGAAAAGGATCCTCTCACTGTTTTTTGCAGATTATGCAGGGAACTTGGCTATGAATTGTATGAAATGGACCTGGTATCTGCCGGAGAAGACTTCTATGCTACCATGCGCCGCAGTACCAATGGCGGCGGAGAAAACTCCCCGAAGCTGGAGGGGGAAGATGACTTCTATGAGCTTTTGATGGCAAGCCTGGAGGCAGCAGAGAAAGCAGAATAGAATTGGCTCAAATAGACATCAACTATGAGTGTTTTTGGTAAGCCAAAAGCATTATGCAAAACATTATGTAAACTAAAAAGACGACAGTTGAAAACCCAAATTTCGTTGAAAATTAGAGTGAAATGTCTGTTATAGATTGAAAAACAGGGAGTGTGTATGGCAGAATTAACGGAATTGCAGAAGCAGTTATTCGAATTACAGGATATAAAATATCGGGATTTCCACAGCAAATTAATGCCCGAAACAGCCAAGGAAAAGATTATTGGAATCCGTATTCCGGTGCTTCGGAAGTTTGCAAAAGTATTCGCCGATACTCCGGAATCAGAGCCCTTTTTGCAGCAGCTTCCTCACCAGTTTTATGAGGAAAATAACCTTCATATGATGCTGATCACTGGGATAAAGGACTATCCGAAATGTATGGAAGAAGTACAGCGATTCCTGCCCTATATCGACAACTGGGCCACCTGTGATTTCCCAGAGCCAAAGTGTTTCCGTAAGAACAAAAAAGCAGTATTAGAAGAGGTCCGGAAGTGGATCGCCTCCACTGAAACCTACACTATTCGCTACGGGATCGGCATGCTTATGCGCCTTTTTCTGGACGAGGATTTTTCCCCGGAGTATCTTGAAATGGCAGCTGGCGTACAATCACAGGAATATTATGTAAACATGATGATCGCCTGGTATTTTGCCACCGCGCTGGCCAAACAATGGGATGCTGCAGTCCCTTATATTGAGCAGCACAGACTGTCGGAATGGGTACATAAAAAGACTATCCAGAAGGCGGTAGAAAGCTATCGGATTACGTCTGAACAGAAGGAATATTTGAAAGGCTACCGTTAAAAATAGGATTTTATGGTTTAGAGACTGAGAAATAAAAAACGCCAGAATGAAAAGCTTTATCATGCGGTAAAGCGAATTTCATTCTGGCGTTTTGTATTTATGCAGGCATAAGATCCTGGTGGCTGCCGCAAATCAGCGGAAGCTCTTCAGCCAGTTCACCAGGGAATCATGCCAGATATTGTCATAAACGGTTTTCTTCATCTGGTCGGTTACCGGACCATTGTTTGCCATTTTCGCAAGGATTCCGGCTTGAAGCTCTTCTACGGTCATGTCCTCTGGGGACTTGGACCAGTCTACGGTTATCTGAGATTTTTCGGAGGCTGGTTCGGATGCGGTAGTAGTATTAGATGTTGTACCATCAGCTGCTTTTTCAGAAGCATTTGCGGTGCAATCAGAGTTACCTACAGTAGTCGCAACTGTTTCCTTTATGCTGTCCGTATTCGCAGCATTTTTCAGTGCCTGGGAGGTCGGAGTTGTATTTTGCTCTGCGACAGTGGCAGCAGCTTCCTCTTTTGTCTGGTCTTCGTTGTCAGCCTTAACTGTTGTATTAGTAGTTTCCGGTGTCTTTGCATTCATCTCTACCGGCTTATACTCTGGCATATCCCCAGCCGGAACCCAGATATTTCCGCTGTTTCCGGCAACGGTTACATGAATGCGTCCATTTTCTACAGAAACTTTTTCACCGGTCAGAGTACTTACATATTCAGCTGCATTTCCAGCAGTCAGATCCATAGAAGCGACATTGTCATCATTATTTACAGTGACGATCACACGCACCCCATCCAGGTCACGGGCAAAAGCATACTGGCGGTTGGTGAGCATAAGCTCTGCATAGCTTCCATAATTAAGAGCCGGTGTATTCTGGCGGACTTTTCCAAGAGCAGCAATAAGAGCTGTGCAAGGATTTTTCTCCACTGCGTCAGCGTAATCAGCAAGATTCAGTGCTGGTCTTAAGCTGTCATCGGAAGTGCGTTCTTTTTTGCCCTCAATTCCGAATTCGGAACCATAGTAAATACTTGGAACGCCCGGAAGGGTGTAGAGAAGCACGTGAACCGGAGCAAAATGCGCCTTATTGGAAAGTTTGGTGTAAATTCGTTCTACATCATGGTTGTCCACGAAATTATAAAGATCAAGGTCGCCCATGTTCTGCAGATATTTTACAGTGTGCGCGATCTCAAAATAGTTATGGTCATTGTGTCCGCTGTAAAGAGCCTTGTGAAGTGCATAGTTTGTAACACTGTGAAGGGTGCTGCCATTTACCCAGCGACTGTAATCGCCGTGGATGACTTCGCCCATCAGCCAGAAATCCGGCTTCACTTCCTCAGCGGTGCGGCGCAGCTGTTTCATAAAATCAAAGTCCAGAACGTCCGCAGCGTCAAGACGGATACCATCCACATCAAATTCAGAAACCCAGAAACGGATCACATCGCAGATGTAGTTCTGCACATCAGGATTACGCTGGTTTAATTTTACCAGAAGATTATATCCGCCCCAGTTTTCATAGGAAAAGCCATCGTTGTATTCGGTATTTCCAGAGAAGTTCACATTACAGTACCAGTTTACATAAGGTGAATTCTGTCGTTTCTCCTGAATATCTTTAAATGCGAAAAAGTCACGTCCGGTATGGTTGAATACGCCATCGAAGATAACCTTGATCCCTTTTTCGTGGCAGGCTGCAACGAAATTCTTCAGATCCTCGTTGTCCCCCAGACGGGAGTCAAGCTTCCTGTAATCAGTAGTCTCATAACCATGTCCCACACTTTCGAATAAAGGACCAATATATAAAGCAGTGCACCCGATCTCTTTAATATGATCGATCCACGGAAGAAGCGTATTCAACCTATGCACAGGCTCCCCATACTCATTCTGCTTCGGCGCCCCAGCCAAACCCAATGGATAAATGTGATAAAAAACTGCCTCGTTATACCAACTCATGTCTAACACCTCTGTCGTTTAAAATAAATTTGTACATTCAACGTTTTCTATAATAGCAGATTTTAGGAGCTTATTCCATATAAAATTGAAATCCACCCAAAACCCGACGCTGCGCTAATCCCGTGGGGCGAAGCCCCACCGCCCCAAGGAGTAAGAGCGGGCGGAGCCCTCGGCACATGGGGCACCACGCAAAAAATCCACCGTCCCGGAAACACTGCCGGTTCGGTGGATTCCCATTTCCACACTTTTAGGAAAGCAAAAAGTTCTCTACAGCAATGGCCGTAGACCCGATATATTTTTTCTTTTTCCGGAAGGTGCTCTTCACGCAGAACTGTTCCGGCAGGGTGGAGTTTATTTCAACTAACTGTTCGGTAAAAAGAGACACAATAGAATCGTGCTCGAAAATATCCCCAAAAAGCACCAGCTTATCCGGTGCCAGGATAAGAATGGCATTGTTGGTCACTTCTGCAAGATCAAAAGAGCACTTGGAAACATACTCCCGAAGCTCCTGATTGGGATGATTCAGATAACTCTCCAGATTGGCAGAGCAAGGCTCTCCCACAGTTTTGGAAAATTCCAGAATATCCTTCCCATTCTCAGAGTGCATCAGCTCTTTAATGTGATCAATAATCGCCGCCTCAGAAATCAAAGTCTCCAGACATCCATTCCGTCCACAGATACATTTCGCTCCTTTTCCCTTGGCAAAGTGATTATGCCCAATCTCAGAAGACTGATAATTATATCCCTTGTAAATATGTCCGTTGATCGCAGTAGCAGAACCCACTCCAGGTCCCCACTTCAGCATCAGGATATTCTGTGCGTTCTCAATATTCGTTCTATAAAGAAGCTCACTCTGGAGAAAGGCACAAACATTGCTCTCCACAGTAATAGGAAATGGAAGTTCATTCTCCAGCAGTTCCTTAAAAGGAACCGGCCCCTCAAAAACACGATAAGGGTGAAGGGCAATTCCCTCCAGGTGGTTTACCGGTCCGATCACAGAAACACCGGCACCCAGGATCTGATTCAAATGGATAGAATGATTCCACAAAATCTTGATACACTCCTTGGCAAGCTCTGAGCAGAACTCCTTCTTATTCCAATTAGAAGAAAATGTAAAAGGCTCTTCCACAATGAGCTTTCCGTGAAGGTTGGTAATGGCGATATTAACAGATGCCGGATGTATGTCAAAGCAGACGATGTACTTCCAGTTATAATTAATCTTTAATGGGCTTTGTTTGCGTCCCGCCTTCTTATTAGGAGAATCTACACTTTCTTCACACTGTATGATAAGACCACTTTCTAAAAACTCGTTTACTATAGATGTCACTGCCGCTGTTGATATTCCGAGAAAACTGGCTATTTCCGTGCGGGAAAGGGATTCGTTGGCGAAAAGCAGCCGCAGCGCATTCAGGCGGTTATTTGCTTTTGTCTCAAGGAACGCAGAATTGATATTATTCATACGGTACGAATGCTCCTTCCTGTCTTATGGAATGCATTTATAAAGAATCTTAATTATTTGAATAGTTAAGATTCTTAATTAAATAAAAATGCTTACTGTAATTATACGAGATATATCTATATAATGCAAGGGAAAAAATGGGAAAATCCAAATTGGTCATATTATTGAATGACAAAATGCACAAAAACAAATCAAAATATATGTATAATTGTACAGGTTGACAAATGAATAACGATATAGTATGATACAACCATATTAATTAACAAAGTTGATTAATAAAACGTACACATATTCAGTAAACAAAATGAAGGAGGTATTTTATGAACAAAACAGCAAAGAAGGTTGTAGCAACAATTTTAACAACGGTCATGACAGTGGGGGCTGCCACCGTTGTATCCGCTGATGATCTTTCCATTACATTAAGCCATCAGCCCTACAGCCACGCACTACCATCTTACATTGGGGAAGAGGAAGGAATCTTTGAGGAGAACGGACTTAACACAGAAATCCTGTGGTTCTCATCAGGAAACACCCAGAACGAGGCACTTGGAGCTAACGAGTGGGATGCAGGAGCTTGTGGAACACCGCCGGCAATCGCAGCAGGAATCGCTTACAACGCTAAGATCGTAGGATTCAGTGTTGATGATACAGTTTCCGTTGACTACTGGGTACGTGCAGACAGTGACATCGCAGCGATTTCAGGAGAGGTTGAAGGATATCCGGACATCCTTGGAAATGCAGACACATGGAAAGGCAAAACAATCCTTTGCCCAACACAAACAAGTGCTCACTATATGCTGATCGCAACCTTAAGTGCTATGGGACTTACCCAGAACGATGTAAGTATCGTACACATGGATGTTCCATCCGCATACACCGCATTCAAAGCTGGCCAGGGCGACATCGTAGCTCTTTGGGATCCACAGTCCTATCAGGCTGAGGAAGAAGGCTGGGTAAAAGCTTCCAGCGGTGAGGCTTCCGGCGAGACAATGCCAACCGTTCTCGTTGCTTCCGAGCAGGCAATCGAAGAGAACTGGGATGCAGTTTATGCATGGGTTAAGAATTATTACGAAATTTCCGAAAAATACAAAGACGATATCGATACCCAGAGTGAATATCTGCTTCAGATGCAGCTGGATAACGGAATTGACACAGATGAGGAACTAGCAAGACGTTTCGTAGAGGACAGACCACTTCCTACTCTGGAAGAGAATGTTGAATACTTCAAAGGCGAAGCTGGAAATACAAAAGCTGATGAAGTTGTTAATAAGATCGTTCAGTTCTTTATCGATCAGGGAACCTACACAGACGATGACATGACTACATTAAAAGAAAACGGTTTTGTTGATGGCGAATTCATTCGTGCAATAGCAGAGGAAAAAGGTATTTCTATGGAGTAATTTCTGTAAACGTGTATTGCCGGTATGAGAACAGAAACTGTTTTTATGCCGGCATTACTTATAAACATCGGAAAGGTGATTGGGATATAAACATATGAATAAACGTTCTAATGGAAAGATGAAATACAGAATGCTCAGTATTCTGGGACTTGTTATATTTTTTGGAGTCTGGGAAGCCGCTGTGCGGCTTGGCTGGGTTTCACACAGATCATTGAATGCTCCGTCAGAAGTTGTGGAGACGTTTATATATAAACTGACAAATGCAAATCCAGATGGTTCCACACTTCCACAGCATTTCTTCCAGAGCTTAAAGCTTGCTCTTACAAGTTTTATTATCGCAACTATAATCGGTGTTCCACTGGGATGGATCATGGGATATTACAAAGTGGCAGATTTCCTGCTGAACCCATTATTTGAAATTATCCGACCAATCCCTCCGATCGCATGGATCCCGATTGTAATCCTTACAATGGGTATCGGAATGTCTGCAAAAGTATTCATTATCTTTGTAGCTGCTTTCGTACCAAATGTTATCAACTCCTACTTAGGAATCAGGCTAACGGATGCCACGTTGATAAATGTGGCGAAAACCTTCGGGGCCAGTGACTGGAAGATATTTACCACAGTATGTATCCCATCTTCCATGAATATGGTTTTCACCGGAATCCGCTTATCCCTGAACGCATCCTGGACAACACTGGTAGCAGCAGAGATGCTTGCTTCCATCCGTGGCCTTGGTTACATGATCCAGATGGGCCGTACCATTATCCGTCCGGACATCATTATTGTTGGTATGTTTACGATTGGTTTAACAGGAGCCATGCTCAATGGAATCCTGGGATTGTTTGAAAAGAAAGTAGCACCATGGAGGTACAGAGACAATGGATAGTAAAGAGACGAAAAAATGGTATTATGTACTGCCGGTTGTTTCAATAGGAATCTTTATCCTGGCATGGGTGTGGTTATCAAGCGCTGAGAACAGTATGATCCCTACACCGCTGGCCACCTGGGAAAAATTCCTGAACATTATGACAAACCCAATTTCACAGGCAATCCTGCCAGTACATATCTGGGTAAGTTTAAGACGAGTTCTGATCGCATTCTTCTTTGCTATCGTTCTTGGAGTTGGACTTGGTGTAGGCCTTGGCTGGAGCAAAACCTTCAATGCAGTTGTTGACCCAATCTTTGAAATGCTCCGTCCTATCCCGCCAATCGCATGGATTCCGCTTATCATCTTATGGTTTGGAATTGGTGAGACATCAAAGATCATCATTGTATTTATTGGTTCATTTGTTCCGATTGTTCTGAATACTTATTCAGGAATTAAAGAAATCGATCCGCTGCTTGTAAGTGCCGGTAAGGTACTGGGAGCAAACAGAAGACAGATCTTACTTGAGATCACACTTCCTGCAACTGTTCCGGCAATCCTGGCTGGTATCAGAACTGCTTTATCAAGTGGATGGATGTGTGTAGTTGCAGCTGAGATGATCGTTGCGAAACAGGGAGTTGGTTTCCTGATCGTACGTGGACAGGAATCTGGTGATACAGCGCTCATCGTTGTATGTATGCTGGTAATCGGAATTGTCAGTATGCTTCTGTCTACAATTTTAAGTAAACTGGAAGGAGTGCTTTGTCCATGGCAGTTCTCAAAAACAAAATAGAGTTAAAAAATGTCTCCAAAGTATATGAGACAAGAGATAAACAAGTGGAAGTATTAAACAACCTGTCCTTTGAAGTACATGAAAACGAGTTCCTTGTTCTTCTTGGACCAGGCCGTTGTGGAAAAACAGTTCTTCTGAACATCCTTGCAAATCTGGAGAAACAAACATCCGGAACCATTGAATTTGCAGGTGGAAGACCGAAGATGGGCGACCTTGGAATGGTATTCCAGAAATACGCTCTGTTCCCATGGAAAACAGTTATGGGAAACGTAGAGATGAGCCAGAAGTTAAAAGGCGTTGACAAAAAAGTACGTCAGGAAAAAGCTCAGGAATACATCAATCTGGTTGGACTGAAAGGATTTGAGAATTCTCTTCCGAAACAGCTTTCCGGTGGTATGAAACAGCGTGTTGGAATCGCAAGAGCCTATGCATCTGAATCCGATATCCTTCTTCTGGATGAGCCATTCGGAGCTTTGGATGCACAGACAAGATACCAGATGGAAGATGAGATCATCAAAATCTGGGAAAAGAATAAAAAGACAATTATCTTTGTAACAAACAACGTAGAGGAAGCTCTTTATCTTGGTGACAGAATCCTGCTTCTTTCTTCAAGACCGGCAGAAATCAAGAAAGAATACGTAGTAGATCTGCCTCGTCCGAGAAGCTATACAGATAAAGCTTTCCTGGAATATAGAAATGAGATCGTAGACAATACAGATCTGGATATTTAACGGAGGGCAGAAAATGAGTGATGATACAAAAGTAAAAGTAGTAGGATTGACAAAGAAGTTCGGTGATCTTCTTGTACTGAATGATATTTCATTTAACGTAAAGAAGGGAGACTTCGTTTGTATTGTAGGTCCTACAGGATGTGGAAAAACTACATTCCTGAACCTTCTGGTAAAACTGATCGAGCCAACATCAGGACAGATCTTAATCGACGGAGAGCCGGCAGACCCGAAGAAACACAATATCGCCTTTGTTTTCCAGGAGCCATCTGCATATCCATGGCTGACTGTAGAAGAAAATCTTCAGTACGGCCTGAAAATAAAGAAAGTAGACCAGAAAACAATCGAAGAGAGAACAAAAGAAATTGCGGAATCCTTAGGACTTACAGAGGTTCTGAAATCCTATCCACGAGAACTGAGTGCTTCTCTTGAGCAGCGTGTTGTAATCGGAAGAAGCTTCGCACTTCATCCAGACCTGCTTCTGATGGATGAGCCTTATGCACAGATGGATATCAAGGTACGTTATTACCTTGAGGATCAGGTTATCAAGCTGTGGCAGAAAACAGGAAGTACAGTACTTTTCATTACTCATAACATTGAAGAGGCTGTTTACCTGTCTGAGAAGTGCCTGATCTTATCTCAGAAACCTACAACTATTAAGGAAGAGAAGATCATCGACCTTCCAAGACCGAGAGACATTGCATCTCCGGAATTTATCGAACTGAGAGAGTATGTAACAAAACAGATTAAGTGGTGGTAATTATGGCAGAAGAAAAAAAGTCACTTTTTCCATTGCTGATCCTGCCAGTAATATGGGGAACCTATTACGTGGCGAGCCAAAAGCTGGTAGGATTTACATCCTCCTTTACCTCAGGCCTTTCCATTCGTTTTGTGGTTATGCTGGCCCTGATCGTGATCATGGCCAAAAGAGGCGAACTTGGACTGTTATGGAAAACAGAAGGGGTAAGAGCAAGACTGGTAATGATCGGAACCCTTGGCTTTCTGCTGGACTGGACAGCGTTCTTAGGTTTGTCCATGTCCTCAGCAGCTACAGGAACAGCGCTTCTCAAGTGTGACGTTCTTATGGTAAACATCATATCAGTCATCGTTTACAAACAGAAATTTACATGGAAAGCATGGGTTTGCACCTTTGTGATGCTGTTCGGCGTATTCATGGTAATGGGAATTGACTTTACCAACTTCAAGATCGCTGAACCGGGAAATATCTTTTTCCTGCTCAGTGCATTGTTTGTTTCCATCAATGCATTCGTGATCAAAAGCGTGCAGTTGGATAAGAAAAACCCGATCTGTGATGATGTAGTTGCTTTTTATAACAACTTTATCACAATGATATTTTTTACAGCGGCATCTCTCATTGCCGGAACTGTAAAAGAAGTACAGAATATTTTTACTGATAAATATGTGGCACTGGCACTGTTATTTGCAGCAGCAGGACAGACGCTGGTATACGTAGTTTATTATCATAACCTTAGAAATTATCCTGTATGGCTGGTAAAAGTTTTCCTTTTGTTTATGCCCATCGTTTCAACGATCATTACCTTCGTTCTTTTCGGAGAACACATGGTGGGAAAACAGTATATCGGAATGGCTGTTGTAATTCTTGGAGCATTGGGAATCCTCATGCAGCAAAAAGCCATGCCAGCAGATAAAAATAAAATATAAAAATTAAAAGTGTATCAAACAGGAGGTACAGGTATGAAGTGGGAATATATACAGCCGGTAACAATTCGTTTCGGTGAAGGAATCGTGAAGGAAGTTAAAGACGTAGCAGCATCCATGGGATGCAAAAGAGGAATCCTGGTAAGTGACCC
>OLRU01003178.1_pt1 | contig 10517 bp, 10 predicted proteins | sample 1672961 | NCBI WGS metagenome assembly OLRU01 (sample SAMEA3136741, study PRJEB25190) | human gut metagenome | biome: human gut; feature: human-associated habitat; material: faeces | place: Austria | collected 2013 | reverse complement strand
TCTTTTCTTTTGCCATGATAAATCTCCTTTTTCTTGTGATCTGTTACATATTGCCGGCTGTCAGGCAGCCACAGCAATCCGGAATCCTTCCAGCTCACTCTTATGTCCCATAAACCGTACACTGCATTTACAATCCCGTTTTACGGACAAAAAAATAAGCCATCCAAATCCCTCACAAGGGACCGAATGACTTCGGCGGTACCACCCCAGTTAACAGCCTGAAAAGCTGTTCTCTCAACACCCGTTAACGCCGGAAACACACGCCACGCTTCAATCACGCAGAGCTCCGAGGCCGGTTCCACAGTTCACGCACAGGATCCTTCCACCAAAGCAGATCCCTCTCTGAGATAATTCCCTGTGTACTATTCTCATCATCGCCGTATCTTTGATATATTTTAGGCGAAAACCACCTCAAAGTCAACCCCAAACAAAAAAATATAACAAGTCTCTCTGCTATGAGTTACTGTTCACTCCGTTCTCAGTAACACGCTTCGCGATGCACAGAATTTATGTTAATCGCATAAATTCGCATGGTATGTCTCGGGTTTTCTGTGACCTTCGCTCACAAAAAACACCTCGCGGGACATTGCCAGTGAACAGTAACTGCTATACTCCTATTCCTTCACAGACACAGCCGGCATCTCCAGATACCTGTTCAGATCTTCTGTGAGAATATGGAGCTTAGTTCTGGTATCCTGTTCCTGGTACGTCAGCCGGCCTGCGATCCTGGTGATATAATCCTCTTCTTCGATGATCTCACAGGTCTCAGGAAAATTGATATCATAATACTGTGCAAGATAAGATACCCAGTAATCCACCGGCACATGTCTGTCTGCGGATAACACGGATTCTCTTCTGAGACAGGACTCCCACACTGCCGGTGAGATCAGCCCTTCTCCTGCAGCTTTCTCAGAGACTCCCAGCATGGCTTCAACAGACGCCTCCAGCTTTACTCTGCAGTTATCCAGCTTGTCTGCATCCCGGATCAGTTTTGCATGGAAAAGTGTTCTTGCATCGTGGATTCCTTCCAGTTTGAAATCACTGTGCTTCCGAATTGCTGCATCGATCAGCTCATCAAATTTATCATCCTCCACGAAGCGCCGGATCAGCTTCTCCTCCCCGAAGAGAAGTTCTGCACCGAACACGGCATGATCCATGGTTCCCGGCTCAAAGCTGTGAAATCTACGGATCTGCTCAAAACGGCCAATATCATGAAGCAGACCGATCAGCTCCGCAAGTTCCACATCTTCACCGGAACATTCCATTTTTCTGGCAATCTCTCCTGCGTATTTCACCACGCCATAGGTATGTACGATCTTCAGACAGATCTGTTCATCCTCCCGGTCGTATTCATCCAGATATTTTTCGAATTCCTGTTTTGCATGTGCAATGTCGATCATTCTGCCACACCCCTTCTTCTTTTGTTCATTCTGTAGTTCTGTAAACACTCTGTATTTATTATATCGAAGGTCTCTGACAAATTCTACTGTATTTCCCGGAATTTTAAATCTTCTCGCTGCTGCCGAATGACTTCCCTGCTCAAGGAGCCAATTATACCCTTCGTTTCCGGAAATGATATCCGGAACAACATGGGCAACACCGCCCTCCTCTGTCTGGTCTGCCTCCACATCACGGAGCCATTTTCGGTAGAAGGAATAGGTATTTTCAAGGAAGCATGCCGTACGGCAGAAGATTTCTGCATCACCGGTCCATCCAAGACGCTCATCTCTCTGTGGTGTCTCAAAAATATTTTTTGGTTTTACTTCCTCCATAAGGGAAACCTGTCCGGTAAACCGTTTTTTCCGGTTTCTTCTATTCATACTTTACGATTTCTTTCCTCAGCCGCTTCATGATCCGCTTTTCCAGGCGGGAAATGTAGGATTGCGAAATTCCTAAAAGATCCGCTACCTCCTTCTGTGTTTTCTCGCTTCCTTCCCGGTTTCCGATGCCGAATCGCAGACGGATGATCATCTGTTCCCGCTTTGTCAGTTTGCTGATGGCTTTTCCAAGAAGTGCGATCTCCACCTCATCTTCCAGACGTCTGGAGATCACATCGTCATCCGTTCCCAGAATATCCGAAAGTAGCAGCTCATTTCCATCCCAGTCCACATTCAGCGGCTCATCAATGGAAACCTCCATCTTTGTTTTGCTGTTTCTCCTCAGATACATCAGGATCTCATTTTCGATACATCGTGATGCATAGGTAGCAAGCTTGATATTTTTTACCGGATCAAAGGTATTGATAGCCTTTATGAGCCCTATGGTTCCGATGGAGATCAGATCCTCCACACCTACCCCTGTATTATCAAATTTCTTTGCAATATAAACCACCAGCCGTAGATTATGCTCGATCAGAACCGACTTTCCCTCTTTTTCCTTTTCTGTTCCCAACATTTCGATCACTTCAGCCTCCCGTTCCGCTAACAACGGCGCCGGAAGGATATCATTTCCACCAATATAAAAAACCTCTCCCGGACGATTGAACATAAATTTCCGGATCACCTGAAACGGATAGGATCTTGCAGCTGCTCTGTTCATAACATAAGCCCCCTTCTCAATTTAATAGTCTGGAATTCAAAAGTATCTCGTACTCTTCTCCCAAAGCTGAGGGCTCGGATGTTATGGCAAGCACCGGTTTTCCTACATGTACCACCCTTTCGGGAGTCTGGATCAGAAGTTCATCAAGGATCACTGCCAGCAGCAGTCCTTTTTTTCCATCTGCGGTATGACAGCTCAGAAAATGCGGCTGCAGACTGACAAATCCTGTATTTTCCAGTGCCTCTGGTTTATCTTTAATATCCATCAGTTTTTTCACCTGCTCTTTCGATATCAGGCTTCCCAAAAGTTCCTGTTTGATGATCGATACCGGCTGTTTTTTCACAGGATCCATAAGGAGATTTCCGGTATCATAAAAGCCGTATGTCTGCTGCAGCTTCCCCTGATATTTCAAAGTGACCGGAAAAATATTTCTTCTTCCAAACCGGAAGGTCTCGGTCACACATCCCAGAGTATAAAGTGTGCCATAAATCCCTGCCAGAAAAAGCAGAAATATTTTCACCGTCATGGTTCTTTCCGTTTCCAGTGCCTGATAGATCCCGCCAACCACAAAAGCTGTGAAATACAGAGCCAGAATGGTTTTTACAAGAAGGCCGCCTTTTTTCAGTCGAAAAGCAAACGACGCCATAAAAAAAGCGCAGCCGCCATGGATCAGTACAGCGGCAGGAAAAATGATCTTAAAAGGTACACATACAAGCAGGCAGGATACAAAAGATCCAAAGGCAGCGGATATCACACATCTTCTGCGTTTCCCGTCAAGATGCAGAAATTTTCCCACAAGTCTTAAAAGCATGTAATCCATAAGGAAATTCGTCATAAAAACGATATCTATGTACATCCTCTGATACATAAGCTTCCCCCACTGCTGTTTCGTCTGCCATCGATTCTCAACTTTGGTAAGTGTATTTATTATAGGGCAGGCTCTTTGCATATTTTGTCAAATCCGGATGTCGATTCTTCTAACTTATCGGGTCGTTTCTGTCTGTCTCGACATTTATAGATCTTTTCTATGAATCAGCGACAAAAATGTATAAATTTCCGTACAATATTTGTATTTGTTGATTTTCGCACTTTATAGTGCTAAAATATTTTTTATTATATTTCGTAAAGAAATTCTATTTTATGAGATACAGGAGGGAATCGAACAATGATCAATATTACTGGACATACCGGGCTTACCGGCCTTCTGGGAAGCCCCGTGGCACACAGCGTATCACCTTTAATGCACAATGAGGCATTCCGTTATCTTGGACTTGATTATGTGTATCTCTGTTTTGATGTGACAGAGGAGACCCTTCCCCAGGCAGTGGAAGGACTGAAAGCCTGCGGGATCAAGGGCTTTAACCTGACCATGCCAAACAAGAATAAGATCGTGGAGCTTCTGGACGAGCTTTCTCCCACTGCCCAGCTGATCGGAGCGGTAAATACCGTACGCAACGACAACGGAAAATTAAAGGGGTTTAATACGGATGGTTATGGATTTACCCAGTCTGCCAGAGATGCCGGCTGTGATGTAAAAGGACGCACCATCACCGTTATGGGCGTCGGCGGTGCCGGAATGGCAATCTGCGGCCAGTCCGCCCTAGAGGGTGCAAAAAAGATCCATGTTTTTGCACGTCCTACCAGCCGTTACTGGGAACGTGCTGCTGCCATGGCAGAAAAAATGTCTCATATGACAGAATGTGAGATGATCCTTCATGAGATGGATGATCACACTGCGCTGAAGGACGCACTGGAGGAAAGCAATCTCCTCATCAATGCAACTTCTGTGGGAATGGTTCCGGATGTGACAGGCACCGTGATCCCGGACAAGACTCTGTTCCATCCGGAACTTACCGTAGCCGATGTTGTATATGAGCCAAGAGAAACAAGACTTCTCAGGGAAGCCCGGGAAGCCGGATGTCCGACCTTTAACGGAATGTACATGCTGCTCCACCAGGGTGTAAAGGCTTTCCACATCTGGACCGGACTGGACATGCCGGTTGAACTCGTCAGGGAGAAATATTTTAAATAAAAAATATCCGGCAATACTGACCGCCTCCGCATCACAGCGTGGTCTCAATATTGCCGGATCAAAAATAAAGGCGGCCCGCCTATCACACGGGTCGCCTTTTATTTATCCGTCAATCATCTGTTTTGTTTATTTCTTCTCTTCCTGAACCTCGATCTTACGGATCGTTTTGTTCTTGATCTCTTCTTTGATGAAGTTAATGAACTCACCAAGCTCTTTCATTCCCTCATCGCCAAGATAGCGGCTTCTTACGGAAACCTTACCCTCTTCTTCCTCTTTTGCACCAACGATAAGCATGTAAGGTACTCTCTCAAGACGTGCCTCACGAATCTTGTATCCCATCTTCTCGGAACGTCCGTCTACAGAGCAGCGGATTCCAGCTTCTCTCATCTGAGCTTCAACCTTCTGTGCATAATCGTTATACTTCTCGGAGATTGGGATCACACGAACCTGCTCAGGGCAGAGCCATGTCGGGAACATTCCTGCGTATTTCTCAATGAGCCATGCCAGTGTTCTCTCATAGCATCCCATGGATGTACGGTGGATGATGTACGGACGCTGTTTGTCACCATTCTCATCGATATAGTACATATCAAACTGCTCTGCAAGAAGTGCATCCCACTGGATCGTGATCATGGTGTCTTCTTTTCCGTATACGTTCTTTGCGTTGATATCAACCTTCGGTCCGTAGAAAGCAGCCTCGCCCACATCCTCTGTGAATGGAATGTTCAGCTCCTCAAGCATCTGGCGGATATGGCCTTCTGTCTCTTCCCATACCTCCGGCTCACCGATGTATTTCTCTTTGTTTGTCGGATCCCATTTGGAAAGATGATAGGTTACATCTTCCTCAACACCAAGTACCTGCAGACAGTACTGGGCAAGTGCGATACAGTCTTTGAACTCTTTTACCATCTGGTCCGGTCTTACGATCAGATGTCCCTCGGAAATAGTAAACTGACGAACTCGTGTCAGGCCATGCATCTCTCCGGAATCCTCATTACGAAACAGTGTGGAGGTCTCGCCGAGACGGATCGGCAGATCACGGTAGCTGTGCTGCTCTGCTTTGTATACATAGTACTGGAACGGACATGTCATCGGACGAAGTGCATAAACCTCTTTGTCCTTCTCCTCATCACCAAGTACGAACATACCATCTTTGTAATGATCCCAGTGTCCGGAGATCTTGTAGAGATCGCTCTTTGCCATAAGAGGAGTTTTTGTTCTTACGTATCCACGCTTTGTCTCCTCATCCTCGATCCAGCGCTGAAGCTCCTGCATTATGATCACACCGTTTGGCATGATAAGCGGAAGTCCCTGTCCAATCACATCTACAGTTGTGAAGATCTTCATCTCACGGCCAAGCTTGTTATGGTCACGTCTCTTTGCTTCTTCCATCTGCTCCAGATGCTCTTTCAGCTCATCCTTTGTAGCATAGGCTGTTCCGTAGATACGTGTGAGCATTGCGTTTTTCTCACTGCCTCTCCAGTATGCGCTGGAAGAAGAAAGAAGCTTGAATGCCTTGATGCCTTTTACACTCATCAGGTGTGGACCTGCACAGAGGTCTGTCCATTCTCCCTGTGAATAGAAGGAAATCTCTTCTCCCTCCGGAAGATCCTCGATCAGCTCTACTTTGTATGGTTCATTTTTCTCCTTGAAGTATGCGATGGCATCTTCACGGGATTTTGTAAAACGCTCGATCTTTGCGCCTTTTTTGATGATCTTTTTCATCTCTTTCTCAATGGCGTCAAGATCCTCACGTGAAAATGGCTCGTGGTCGAAATCATAGTAGAAGCCTGTATCAATGGATGGTCCGATGGCAACCTTTGCCTCCGGGTATAAGTTCTGTACAGCCTGTGCCATTACGTGAGATGCTGTATGACGGAGAACTGCAAGGCCCTTCTCGTCTTTCGCTGTAAGGATATTCAGCTCACAGTCGCTGTCAAGAATTGTACGAAGATCTACGACCTCTCCGTTTACTTCTCCTGCACATGCAGCACGTGCAAGGCCTTCGCTGATGTCATATGCGATATCGATCACAGCTTTTGCTTCTGCATATTCTTTTTTTGAGCCGTCTTTTAATGTAATGATCATTGTTGTTTCTCCTTTCATTTTAAATGAAGTTTCTATGGTACACAGTATGTGTCTGCTTTTGCAAGAGATTCTGCAATAAAAAAATCCCTCACAGTACATCACATACTGTAAGGGACGAGTTCATTCATTCTCGCGGTTCCACCCTGCTTGCTCTGCTGCCCGGTCATGCCAGGATGCAAAGCCTCTCAATTATGATGATAACGGAATCACCGGACCGGATTGGGGCCACTCGGAGGTAGTCTTCGGCTGTTTCCCGATAAGATGTTTCCAGCACTTCACATCTCTCTCTGTAACGTTTCACAGCTTACTCGTCTCGTCAGCGTGTTTTTTATTTCCTTTTCTGTGGTTCATTATAAGCGCAGTATTTTTATTTGTCAACGCATGTTGACAAAATTTTTGAGATTTCTCTTCTCGCACAGATCTACAGATTTCCCATGAGTTTGTCTTTGATAATGGCCAAAATCTCACGGGGAATGTAGATAAAAAGACGCCAGCTTCGATACCTAGAAGGTACCATGGCCACTTCCCGGAATCCACATTTTCTTGCAATGGCTGCTCCTCTCCATACATGAAAATTGTTCGTCACCACGCCTACGGAACAGTCTGTAGTTCCGATCTTTCTGCAGCTGAATTCCAAATTCTCTTTTGTACTGGTAGATTCCTCTTCCCGTATCAGTCTGTCCCTGTTTATTCCGTGACCGGTAAGATAACGATACATGGCCTCTGCCTCGGAAATGTTTTCTCCATCGCCTTTTCCTCCGGATAGCACTGCCTTCGTACCCGGATTTTCTTCAAGATAAAGAAGGGCCCTTCTGGCTCGTTCCAGAAGGGCAAGTGTCATCCGTGTTCCGTCCACATGGGCACCTAACACGATAATGTAATCCAGATTCTTCTTTACACTCATTATCTTCCGCAGCAGTATTTGTATTTCTTGCCGCTTCCGCATGGGCACGGATCGTTTCTTCCGACTTTGTGTGGTTTCACAACTGTGCCGGATTTCTTCTGCTCCATGTAGAGGGTTTTCTTTTTCTCTTCTGTGAAGATCTTGTCCCACTGAGGAAGGTTGTAAAGCCAGTCAGCCTTGGCATCTACCATGTTCTTATAGAGAGCCTCTTTATCAAATGCAAGGTTTACCTTGGTATCCTCATCCATGGTCTCGATCGGGTTCGGAACCTTCAGACTGTCATTGATTCCGTCAAGGAAACCAACCATAGTCATAACGTCCTGACCGTATTTCTCAGCAAGCTCTTTTACAGTTCCGGAAACGATCTCATCCGGGTTCTCAAGAAGCTGCTCATAAATATTCTTCTCAATGTTAAAATAATTTGCCCAGAAGCGCTGAAGCTTATTCTTATCTGCATTCTGATTATAAGCAATGGAACGCCACTGCTCAAGAATTGTCATATTGCTCATTGTCTGATCCTCTTTTCCAAAATTTTAGATAAATAAGACGGAGATTTATATTCCGCTTCGCAATTTCTATTTATTATATCATCTTTTGGCGAAGAAATCAAATATATCTGTTTCATATCCGAGTTATTTTATCACACTGTGATTTAGTTCAAGCAGATATTCGCGCCCCCGCAGAGGACTTACTTGCTTCAGTTAAAATATTTTCTGAGAAGATAAGTCGGAGTGCAGCTCCATGCGTGACAGTAGCTGTTGACAATGCTGCTTCCATATGGAGATTCTGCAGGATTTTCCGGATTATAAAGCTCCCAGAATGTATCCGCACCGTGGCTTATCATTCCGCCCCAGTAATATTTCATATATTCCATTGCCTGGTCTTTTTTACCACACATCAGAAGTGCTTCCACAAAATGATGGTTCATATATGGAGAAACCATTCCTTTTTCCGGTTTCAGTTCCACCAGACGATCCAGTATTTCTGCTCCTTCTTCGCCGCTGACTGCTTCCGCCAGGATCATCCATACCTGACTTGCTCATGATATAAATGGCAATATCGTGCTTTCCAAGCATTACCGCTATACCCCTGTTTTTCCCCATGAACATGAATTTTTTGAGATCCTCTGTCTGTATGACGGAACTGCCCACACTGCGATACAGGGGATCGAACACACTTTGCATACCGGAGATATCTGTATCATCCCACCGCATACCACTCACAGTGTGGGGATCTTTGATGACAGTGTTGCTTTTAATATTCTGGGCCATGCTGCTGCGTTTTCACGAAAATGATATTGAATCCATCCTTACAAAGGACAGCACCGGAAATTCTGTAACGGAAATCCTCAACTACCTGAACCGTCACTACCAGAGCGTTACCTTACGTGAAGCTGCGAAGCATTTTGGCTATAGTACTTCCCACTTCAGTACCCTGATCAAGGAAAGTACCGGACGGACATTTTTACAGATCATCCGGGATATCAAGCTGAACCAGGCATGTCATGCTCTGCGTGAAACCTCTCTCAACAATCTTGCGATCTGTGAACTTGTAGGGTATGAAAGTCCGGAGCATTTCATGCGTACTTTTAAAAAAACATATGGAATGACTCCCGGTGAATACCGGAAGAAGAACAGGGAATAAAAGATTACAAGATCTTATATATTTTCTGTATAACAGATGCCGTTCCGGGAGATACTTATCATATCCTCCCCTTTAGAATGCAGAGGGCTTCGCGATGGTGCAGGCCCTCTGCGTTTCTCTTTTCACACTGAAGGTCATTTCACACCAAGCTTCTCAAGCGCCTTCGCCGCCTGCTTCAGATTCTCAAACTGGATGGTATGGATACCGGCTTTTCCGGCTCCCTCACAGTTCACGGCACGATCATCCAGAAATACCGATTTCTCCGGTTTCAGGCTGTAACGCTTCAGAAGTGTTTTGTAAATATCCACCTCAGGCTTGATCTGCTGCACATCACAGGAAAATACCACTCCGTCCATATATTTCAGAAAAGACATATCCTGCTTTGTACGATCCAGCATATAAGTTCCGTAGTTGGAAAGGACATAGAGATGATATCCCTGATTTTTGAGATATTTCACCCAGGTTTCCGCATAATCATACAGATGCATACACTCCGGATCACGTCGTACCACCTCACGGATATCTGCTTCATATTCCGGTGCACTTTCCACAAATTTATTTACATACCAGGACTCCTCATGCTGTCCACGGTCCTGTTCCTCCCAGATCGGGTTTCGAAATACTGCATCTGCGATTTTCTGATACTTTTCTTCCGGGAAGTCATAGCTCCGAAGATACTCTTCCCAGTCATAGCCCATCAGCACATTTCCCACATCAAAAATAATATTCTCGATCATACGGTTTTCATCCTCTCTCGGCTTCTTATTTCCCCAGATCCGATACGCCATCCAGAAAACATACGCTACGATCGGTACCAGAACTGCTGCCGCAAAAGCCCCCCGGAATAAAGCCTGGGCGTTTTCACTGCTTCCCCAGGCAAATGCCATTGGAAGGCAGAATATAAGAAGTAATATGACAACACCTGCAAGTGCCGCGATTCTTTTAAAATTTTTCATTGAGCTTCCTTTCACATGATACATCCGCTATTCTATCTGTTATTTTAACTGAATATCTCTTTGAACCAAAAGGGCGCCGGAGAAATTCTTCCCCGGCGCTTCCTGTTGTCATAATCCTGATACTGTAAAAATAATTATCTATAAATGATGTCGTTTCTTCCTGGTCCGTTAGAGATCATTGTGATCGGGAATCCAATATGTTTTTCTACGAACTCTACATATTTTCTGCAGTTCTCCGGAAGATCCTCATATTTTTTGATTCCACGGATATCGCATTTCCATCCCGGAAGCTTCTCAATAACCGGTTTTGCTTTCTCAAGCTGCACAGTTGTCGGGAATTCTGTTGTTACCTCTC
>OLRU01003177.1_pt1 | contig 10522 bp, 10 predicted proteins | sample 1672961 | NCBI WGS metagenome assembly OLRU01 (sample SAMEA3136741, study PRJEB25190) | human gut metagenome | biome: human gut; feature: human-associated habitat; material: faeces | place: Austria | collected 2013 | reverse complement strand
AAGCCTTTGAATAAGGATGACGAAGTGCTTCCGGACCTTCCAGAAAGTCTTTTGCATCTGCGATTTCCAAAGTCGTTCCTGCATAAAAAACAGCTACCCTGTCTGCTATATGAAAAGCAAGATCAATATCATGCGTTATTAATACGATTGCTTTTCCCTCATCCGCCAGCTCTCTGAAAATTTTCAGAGTCTCCAATGCCATTTCCAGATCCAGCCCCGGGGTCGGCTCGTCCGCAATGATCACATCCGCACCACTCAGTACTGCCGTTGACACCAGTACACGTCTTGCCATGCCTCCTGATAACTGAAAAGGATAAAGCTTCTCCACATTTTCCTTTAACTGCAATCTCTGAAAGATCTTTTTTTGCAATGTAACTTTCTTTTTGGGTGCTCCTTTTCCGCTTACCTGTGTGCCTATACGCATGAGCGGATCGAGATATGCTACTGACTGCGGAACCAAAGCCAGTTCCTTTCCCCGAAGTTTTTCCTTATCTGCCTGATCTAATATTTTTCCTTTATATGCAATCGTCCCACTAAGCAGAGCATTCTCCGGGAGAAGTCCCATTACTGCATGTGCCAGAAGACTTTTGCCGGATCCGCTGGACCCCGCGATTGCTACAATTTCTCCCGGATAAACATCCAGATCTAAATTGGAAATCACCTTCAGATCATATTGCTCTAGACCTTTATCATACATATGAAAAGCTATTGATAAATCCTTTACTGTCAAAATCGGTTCTTTTTCCATAATCTGCTCCTATTCATGACTACTGTACGGGTCAATGATTTTTTTCAGATTTTCTCCCAGTCTATCAAATAAAAGTACAATAATTACCAGCATCAGGCCCGGGAAAAAGGCCAGCCACCACATTCCTGTGGACAGGTATTTCATTGACTCTGACAAAATAATCCCGACCGCCGGCTGCTCCGGAGACAATCCAAATCCCAAAAATGTCAGGCTGGATTCATGCATGATCGCATGCGGAAACATCAGTATCAGTCCAATAATAAACTGAGGGATCATATGCGGCAGAATATGATTCACCGTAATCCACCAGCTGGAATGTCCAAGCTTTCTGGATACTTCTATATACTGCTGCGAGCGTATCTGCAGCACCTCACTCCGAATAATACGTGCCAGTCCGGTCCAGTGAGTAACTGCAACACCGATCAATACTCCCTTCAGTCCTTTTCCGCAGGCAAAAGAAATCAATATCAGCAGCACTGTATGCGGGATTCCCATAACCAGATCAATCAGCCAGTTAATAAAATTATCCATCCAGACTGCTCCTGTAGCAGCAACAACGCCCACAATCAGTGCGATCACTGCGCTGACACTTGACGCAACTGTCCCCACGGTTATACTGACAGAAAGTCCTTTTATCGTTCTTACCAGCATGTCTCTTCCCAACATGTCCGTACCAAAAGGATGTTTCCATGAAGGCTTTAGTCCCTTTTGAGAAAAATCAGCCACTATCAAATCATCACTTATTATATTTCCTGCCAGATAAATTCCTGAAAGTACCACAAATATAAGAAGAACAAGAAAGATCAGCTTGGTTCTCCGATTCGTGACAGTTCTTTTCGGACCAGACTGCTGACTTCTTACACTATCTGTTGTTTGATTCATTTATGTACCCCTCTCTTATCTGTGGATCTACAATTCCATAGATGATATTTGCAAGCATATTCCCGGTAAAAACAAACAGCGCACTAAAAAGAGTGATTCCCAGTAAAAGAGGTACATCTGATCCCATACCTGCTGCTGAAGCAGCTGCCCCGAGTCCCGGATATGAAAACACATTTTCCGCAAGTACAGAGCCTCCAAACAGTTCACTGAAAGAACCAAACTGCATAGTTACTGCCGGAAGCATAATATTTCTGAAACCATGATTTTTTAAAATACTCCAGCGCGACTCGCCTCTTGCTTTTGCAAACAGTACATAGTCACTTTCTAAAACATCTACAAGTTTTTCACGAGTATGTAATGCCACATTTGCAAAAGACAAAAAACTCAGGGTTAAAGCCGGTAATATCAGATGATGTATTCTCTGTAAAAATGTCACATCCTCAGCTGCAACTCCCTGTGGTACACTCATTCCCATCGGAAACCATCCAAGTTTCACAGAAAAAAGCATTAAGAAAACGATTCCTATCCAGAATGTAGGTATTGAACACATTGTCAGACATAATTTTTTTAAAATTTTGTCCTGCCATTTTCCATGAAATATTCCCATCAGACACCCGATTGCAAACCCGGTCAGTCCGGAAAAAATCCAAGCAGTTATCATCAGTGCCAGAGATGCCGAAAATTTTTCCTTTATGATATCAGCTACCGGTCTTCGATAAATCAGAGATGTTCCAAAATCTCCATGAAGGAGCGCTTTTCCCCAGTTCATGAACCGTTCCGCCGGTGGATCGTTCAGCCCCCAGTATTCTGCTATTTTTTCTCTCTGCTCCACACTGACATTTGGTACTGCGCCGACATATTGTTGTACAGGATCAACCGGTGACAGACTTACCAGAATAAAGCTGACAATACTGACAGCTATCAGAAGTGTCACTACCCGTACTAAATATCTGCCGGTAAATTTCAAATAAAACCTGCTCTTCATATAGTACCTATCCTCATTCTTCCCTTTATTTAAAGATACGATTTGCTCCGGACAGAATCTGCCCGGAGCAAACACTTATAAAAACCATATAAAATTCATTAATTCATTTATTCCCATGTCCACTCAGCTAAATTTGCAATTAACGGCCATGCCTGTCCATGTGCATGAATCCTCTGCTTGCCGATATTCAGGCCATCCTTTACATAATAAAGATGTGTCATATTTACATAAAATGCCCACGGAGCTTCTCCCCTCATACAGGTTCCTGTTTCTCCATCCCACTGCGCTTTTTTCCACCATTCATAAGAATCTTCAATAGATAACGAACTCATAGCTTTCTCAAGATATTCATCTGTTTTTTCATTTGTATAAAATTCAGGATTATAAAAATCTGTTTTTCCTGCATTGCTGCTGTCAAACAGCATGTATGACGTCATCGGGCTGTCAGATCCCCATCCCATGATCATTGGTTCAGAAAACATTCTCTTTATAGTATCATCAGCACTTACACCTTCTACTGTGATATCAAATCCCATATTTTCTTTTGCCTGATTTGCCACAGACATTGCAACTGCCTGACGCATGGAATCTCCTGCAAAATACATCAGATTAAATGCCAGCTTTTCTCCATCCTTTTCTCTGATTCCGTCTCCATCTGTGTCTTCCCAGCCAGATTCTTCCAGAAGCTGAACCGCATAATCAACATCTGTCTCTATTACATCCTCTTCATTCCACCATGGCATACCATCACATTCTGAATAAGCAGGCTGTGCAAAACCGTTTAAAGCTTCATCAATTATCTGATTTCTGTCAATTCCATAGCAGAGTGCTTTTCTTACATTGACATCACAGGTGATATTATTGCCGATCTTATAACCATCCTCTGTGGTTTTTCCTTCGTCCGGTACTGTTGGAAGTGTAATGCCTCTGTTATCTACGGAATCTACTTTTTCTACATGCATTCCGTCAATATCTGTTGTAGCAAGAGTCGCAGAAGTAAGTGCAATATCTACATTCCCGGCCTGTGCTGCTACAAATCTGGCATCTTCCTCCTGTACCAGGACTACAGCTCTTTTTATTGCCGGCTGCTCTCCATAGTAATCTTCATTCGCTTCTAATATAAACTGCTGTCCTTTATCCCACTGTGCCATTTTATATGGCCCAGAACCAATGATCTGATCTGCTGACAGACCAAACTGGTCACTGTATGCATTTTCAGGAACAATTCCAACCTGAGCCACTGTGTAAATAAAGGTCACACACGGCTTTGTCAGTTTGAATTCTACCGTAGTATCATCAATTGCTGTACAACTTTCCAGCATTGTCAGATCCATATAGGTTGCTTTTTCTTTTGTCGTATTAAACGTAAACGCTACATCCGAAGCCTTAAGCGGATCGCCATTTGTAAACTTTACATCATCTCTTATCTTGAAGGTCCATGTCAGCGTATCATCACTAACGCTATACTCCGTTGCAAGATCGTTTTCAAGCTGATCTTCACCATTAACTTTTACCAGATTAGAAAACAATGGTGAACCTGTATAACCAAATCCGGTACACGGGTCAAAAGAATCTCCATCACTGGAAAATCCAATCGTTACTTCTGTTTTTGCATCTGCTGCCTCCGAAGAAGCTGATACATAAGTCCCCCCACTTGTTGTCAATGCTGCAACTGTACACAGAATTGCAGCCAGTACTTTTGCTCTTGTTCTCATCTCGTTTATCCCCCTGATTTTTTGTTGTATTTGTTCAATTATAAGGGATAGACCGCACCCGTATAAGCCCCTGCGGGGGATATTGACCCATTCATATATCGCATAGATCCTGCGCTTTTTTCATAACTCTGTATCCCCCTGGGAGGCTTGTTTTTACACTGCATTTTGTTAAAATATAGTCAACACAGCTCCTTGTGTTATTTATCAAATGAAGTGCACAGACCTCCACATATTATGATGCACATTCAACCCATTAAAAAAGTACTTCCAACTCCGCGGGAAGTACTTTTTTTATATCATTTTCAGTTCATGCTCCTCATTCATAACTGCAAAACGCGTTCCAAGTTCTTCTGCAAGCTGTCGGTTATGAGTGATCGTGATCAGTGTTTTGCCGGCACGGTGAAAATCCTTAAGGAATGTCAGCAGCATATCCTGCGTCTTTTCATCCAGTCCGGCAAGCGGCTCGTCAAGAATCAGCACCTCGGGATTTAATGAAAGAATACATGCAAGAGATACCTTTCGTTTCTCTCCTCCACTCAAATGATACGGAGGCCTTTCCCGGAGCTTTTCTATTCCAAACAGCTGCAGGCAGTCCTCCGTACGCTCCCGTACCTCTGCCTCCGGCAATCTCATCTGTATCGGTCCAAAGGCAACCTCTTCCTCAACACTTCCGCAAAACAACTGGGTATCCGCATTCTGAAACACATACCCCATCTGCTGATGGAACCACTTTGCAAACTGCCGGTCTTTCAGCGCCTTTTCTGTAATTTCATGATCTTTATAAAAATAATATCCCTCGGATGGGAAAATAATTCCATTCAGCAGTTTAATAAGTGTCGATTTCCCACATCCGTTCGGTCCCTGAATAACCAGAGAATCACCCTTTTCAATATGAAGATCTATATATCTGAGTGCCACTTCATGCTCATATGCAAAGCAAACTTTTTCCAATGTAATCATAACAGTCTCCCCTTATCCTCCCCGCTGTTTTTATAAGACAGATATGCCGGAGTTTTCATTCAGTTCAGATGAATAAATAATATTACACACATCGTCATTATCAAAATATGTACAACATCATACAGCCGCATTCCGTATTTCTTTCTCGCCTGATATTCGCCCACGAATCCCCTGCAACACATAGCCGCATACATTTCTTCTGCCATTTCACTTGATTTGAGAAATGTAATTCCAAGAACACCGGAAAAAGACTTCGCTTTATCTGAATTTTTACCTACAGATCTCAAGATTACAGATCTCAGAATGTCCACACACAATTCTCCCAAAACCAATATATATTTCAAGGTAATATCCAGCGTGAAGATAAACAATGAAGGAATTCGAAAAGTCCTCATACCGGCTGTAAGTTTATTCCACGAAGTTCCTGCCGACAAAATGCCCACCAAAGTTACCGATACATAAACCCGTACAGTAATATTCATCAGTGCCTGAGGATTTCCCATAAAAGCTGCCGGCAAAAGAAGAAAAATCGAAATCATAACTGCTCCTGCTGTTCCGCTTAATATTTGCCGAATAGCGGATGCTGAGAAAAAAGCCAGCCTGACCGTTACCGCAGCACACATGATCAATACAAACAGATAATTCTCCGAACATGCCGTAAGAATAATATAAAGTATCGTATAAAACAATTTAAGAGAAGGACTGGCAGAAAATCTGCCATCCTTCCCTTCATCAAATCTGAATCTTGCCAACACAGACAAAACAGATTTTGTGCTTCTGGTAAGAAAAGCTTCTTTATCTGCAGAAGGGGTGTAATTCTCCTGCCTGCACATCCAAACTGGAATCTCTGTTTTTTCTGTTCTGTAATCGTCCATTATTATGCCGCTTTCTTTTTAAAATCAACTTTGTCCTTCATAAGTGAATAAATGATCTTAAAGAAAATCACCAGAAGTGCCACACCAACAACTGCCGACAGAATATAGCCTGTCCATTCCGGCATACCTGCCATGGAATAATCAGGAAACAGTGTTGAAAGTTCAAATCCACTTTCCATTCCTGCCGGAGTATATCCCAGTTGTGTACCACCACTGACAAGAGTCGCCATTTCATCAACACCCCATTCGCCCCAGGCAGTACCTGTTGCCAGAAGTCCAATCGGTGTCAGGACAATTAGTACAGCAATAAGTATGTACAACGGTTTAAATGAAGTTTTATTAGGAATTGTGTCCAGCGCCGATGGTGAAACTTTCTCCACAAATGTCAGCACTACTACAGTCAATACAATCTCTGCCAATCCAAACAAAGTAATATGTCCGATCATCATTGCCGGTATGGACACACTTAACGGATATGGACAGTAAAGTGCCTGACCTGCAGCATTCTTAAACAGCAATGGTTGAATGCCAAATTCTACAGCTGCACAAAATGCTGCCGCATTGATTCCTACATATGCACCGATTGCAGCACTGAGTTTACGCATACCTGTTTTATTAAGGAGTAACTTATACAGAAAAAATCCCAGATACGGCAATACAAATGCCATATTGAAGCAGTTTGCCCCAAATGCAAGAATACCGCCATCGCCGAAAAGAAGTGCCTGTATCAGCAGCGCAATAGATACGGATATACATCCTGCTGCCGGACTGCCTGTAAGAATTGCAATAAGAGTTCCTCCTACAGCATGTCCTGTAGTGCCTCCCGGGAGCGGTACATTAAACATCATTCCAAGGAATGAAAAAGCGGCACCAATACCAAGAAGAGGCATTTTAGCCTTTGGTATTTCTGTTCTTACTTTGTTGATTGAATATCCCCAGACCGGGACCATGGCGGCTGTCCTTTATCGCCTTCCGTATGAAGAAAACTTTTTACTCCTTTTCCTCCTGGAATCAGAAATACATCTTCAATCTCAACTGGATTTAATGGCTCTGTCCATACTTTCATCCCCTGTTTTCCAGTGATCAGTCCTCCACGCAGTGAGATAAACCGTATATAAAAATGTTCCGGTACAGTTCCAAAGATCTGTACCGGGCCAAATGCATCCATCGCTTCAAAATCATCAAACAGAAAAACATTTACTACCATACTTCCTGCCCTCCGGTTATTATTCGCTGATTATTATGCTGTTGATTTATAAAACTGAATCTATTAATTTCTTTGTATAATCCATCTTCGGATGATTGATGATATCATCCGGTGTTCCATATTCTACTGTCTTTCCATGATAGAGAACCAGTACTTTGTCGCAGAAGACCTGCACCAGCGCAAGGTCATGACAGATCAGGATAAATGACAGATTCTCTTTTTCTTTCAGTTCAATCAGAAGTTCCAGGATCTGTTTCTGCACAGTTACGTCAAGTGCGCTGGTGGCCTCATCACAGATCAGGATCTCCGGACTGACTGCAAGTGCTCTGGCAATTGCGGCTCGCTGGCACTGCCCTCCGCTGACCTGATGCGGATAACGGTCCGCGTATTCTTTAGAAAGGCCGCATCTTTCGAGAAGATTTTCCACACGTGTTCGTGTTTCTGTGCGATTTATCCCCATATTCCGGAGACTTTCCCCAATTCCGTCGCCCAAAGTACATCTCGGGTCAAAAGATTCCATTGGCATCTGAAAAACCATCTGGATATCCTGATAGGTTTTCCTTAAGCTTTTGCCTCCGACATGGGTAATGTCCTTTCCTTTAAGAAAAATCTGCCCATCCGTCACCGGCTCCAGATGTGTGACCATTTTGGCAATCGTACTTTTACCGGAACCGGATTCGCCTACGATTCCAAGGCATTCTCCCCGTTCCAGTTCAAAGCTTACATCATCCACTGCAGTCATGGATTTTTTCCCTGATATAAATACTTTTTTGAGATGATCCGCTTTCAGGATAATATCCGCCATTCTACTGCACCTCCTGATTCTCTGCCCGATTCAGATGAAGCACAGAACCCATCAACTTCTTTGTATATGGATCTTTCGGATGATCCAGAACAGCCTCAGTTTCTCCATACTCTCTTACCTGTCCGTTCTGTAGAACCAGTATCCTTGCAACGCCAATATTGTGAGTTACAAGAATCATTGCAGTATTGTATTCTTTACGCATGAGCAGAAGTTCTTCCACTACCTGCTTCTGAACAGTCACATCCAGTGCACTGGTCGGTTCATCTGCCAGAAGCAGATTCGGATGCATGATCATGGCTGTACAGATCCCCACTCTCTGGTTCATTCCACCGGAGAGTTCAAACGGATAACTGTCCAGCACACGGTCACTGTCATCCAGACCTATCTTCTTCATGATCTCTCCGGCACGTTCCCGGATTTCCTTTTTGCTGACTTTCTCATGTTCGGATACTGCCTCATGTATCTGTGCTCCAATTGTCCGAACGGGACACAATGCAGTTTTACAGTCCTGGAAGACCATTCCGATCTCTGTTCCCAGAAACTTACGCTCATGTCTGTAAGGTTCTCACCTTTGTACCAGATATCACCTCTTGTAACCAGACCTTCTTCTCCCAGAATCCCCATAATTGCCTTGATGATCGTACTTTTGCCGCTTCCGGACTCGCCCACGATTCCAAGGATTTCGCCCTGCTTTAATTCAAAGCTGACATCCTCAACCGTTGGTTTTCCATTATAAGAAATTGTCACATGCTCTACACGAAGCAAAGAATCCATAATTTATTTTCTCCTCAAAAATTGCTGCTGCAAGCAGAAGCAATAATTTTATTCTACATCCAGGTCAGCAGTGATCTCATAGTAATCACATGGATGTGCTGCCATTCCTGTAATATTTGATTTTGTTACGATTCCCATATTCAGATGAGATACAAAGAAGAACGCATCATCATCCAGAATATCCTGCTGAAGTTCTACTGCAAGTTTTGCTCTTTCATCCTTGTCAAACGTCTGGTGAAGCTGATCTGTCAGTTTTGTTACTTCTTCATTCTGATAGTTACCATAGTTCTTGGCACCTGTTACTGTACTGGTAAAAAAGTATTCCGGATCACCTGTCGGTGCTGTAGTTGTAGAACTTACATATACATCAAAGTCTCCATTCTTTGCAATCGTCATATGGTCAGATGTATTATTTACAACCACATCGATTCCGATATCTTTCAGTGTAGCCTGTGCGTACTCGGCAAGTTTCGGCTGTTCCAGACGGGTTGGGTAAGTCAGCCAGTTAATGCTGAGTTTCTGTCCATCTTTATCTACATATCCATCACCATCAGTATCTGTCCATCCTGATTTTTCGAGAAGTTTCTTTGCGCCATCCGGATCGTAAGAAACAGTTTCCACTGCATCGTTTCCATAAGAAAAACTGTTCGGGAATGCTGCTTTTGCCGGAACTCCACGTCCCTGCATAATTACAGAACAGAATCCGTCTTTGTCGATTCCCATCTCAACAGCTTTACGAACATTCTGGTCTTTCATGATCTCTGAATCCATATTGAACTGACCAAAGAAGCATCGGCTGGTCGCACAGGAATTAATCGTGTAATCTGAATTATTTTCAAATAATGCATAGTTGTCATACTGGAGTCCATAAGTACCCTGAATATCACCTGTCTGCAGGGCTGCGGTCAGTGCACTTCCGTCTGCAAAAGATTTGACTGTAACTTTATCTACTTTCACTTCACCGCCCCAGTAGTTATCGTTTTTTACCAGATCGATCTGGGTTGGAGTGACGTTCTCTGCAATATATGGGCCAGTTCCGGCCACATTGGCAGAACCGCCTTCTCCCTGGATTCCATAATCCATGTCAATGATCGCACCATATGGATCACCAAGATAATTAATGATCGCTGGACATGGTTCTGTGGTATAAATAGTAAGTGTCAGACCATCTGCATCAATATGATCGATCTTGAGGTCATAAGGTGCACGGTCATGAACTGCGATCAGATCTTCCAGACATTCCTTGACTGCTTCCGCATCCATGGTACGTCCACTGGAAAACTGTACTCCGTCACGAAGTGTGATCTTTACAGTTGTATCATCCACAAATTCATAATCAGTTGCAAGCCATGGCTCTACTTCCATGTTGTCATTATATTTGAACAGAGTTTCGCCAACGCCATAACGAAGTGCACTCCAGCCTGAATAGTTGTCATGTGGGTTTAATCCCGCATCTCCCATTTCCTCGCTGTATCCGGTTGTTCCATAAACAAAAGCCTTTTCACCGTCAGCCCATACGGTTGTAGACATTCCTGCTACAAGCATTGCTCCTGTCAGAATTGCTGTAAGTA
>OLRU01003160.1_pt1 | contig 10581 bp, 10 predicted proteins | sample 1672961 | NCBI WGS metagenome assembly OLRU01 (sample SAMEA3136741, study PRJEB25190) | human gut metagenome | biome: human gut; feature: human-associated habitat; material: faeces | place: Austria | collected 2013 | reverse complement strand
ATTGCCAAAGGAGGATGATGCAATATGAAATCTAAATTTATAAAGTTCGCAACATGCCATAAGCGCCATGGGCGACCCCGTCGCCGTGGAGAGCGGCATACGCGACGGGCAGGAGCGCCTGGCCGGGCTAATGAAGCAGTACGACGCCATAGAGCTGGCCGCGGCCACGCTGGAGAGGGCGGGCGCGGAGCTGCAGAGCCGCTTCTCCCCCGCGCTGGGCAAGCGCGCCGCGGAGATATTCGCGCGGCTCACCGGCGGGAGGTACGACGAGCTCACCGTCTCGCGCGACTTCTCGGTATCGGTGCGCCGCACGGGCGACACGGTGCCGCGCGGCAGCCTGTACCTGAGCGCGGGCGCGGTGGATCTCATGTACCTCGCCGTGCGCCTGGCCATTGCGGAGCTGGCCCTGCCCGGGGACGAGCCCTGCCCCATCATACTCGACGACGCCCTGGCCTATCTGGACCCGGTGCGGCGCGAGCGGGTGCTGAGCCTGCTGACAGAATTGGGCGAACAGAGACAGATAATACTTTTTACCTGCGCATAAGCAAAAGGGGAGGGCAGACCGCCCTCCCCAGAACCGACATCAAAAATTCAGCGATTTAAAGCTCAAACCAGAGATGAGGAGTGTTGCAAATGAGATTTGAAGTATCCAGGGACGTGTTCGAACTGCTGCCCGACGCCTGCTTCGGCGTGGTGGCCGTGCGCGGGGTGGATAACTCCAGGGCGTATCCCCAGGTCAGCGAGCTGCTGCACAGCGCCATCGCCGAGTGCGAGGGCGCGCTCGCGGGCGTGAAGGTCAAGGAGTCGCCGGAGATAGTGCCCTACCGCGAGGCGTTCCGTGCGCTGGGCATCAACCCCAACAAGTTCATGTGCTCCATAGAGGCGCTGCTGACACGCATAGCCAAGGGCAAGGGCTTCCCCGAGATAAGCCCCATCGTTGACCTAGGCAACGCCGTCAGCCTGCGCACCCGCCTGCCCATAGGCGCGCACGACATGGGTACCGTCACGCGCGCGCTGGAGGTGCGCCACGCCCTTCCGGGGGACACATTCATCCCCTTCGGCGGCGGTGAGACGGAGACCCCGGACGAAAACGAGGTCGTCTATGTCTCCGACGGCCAGGTGCGCACGCGCCGCTGGACCTGGAGGCAGAGCGAGATAGGCAAGATAACCGAGTCCACGACCGACCTGCTCTTCCCCATAGACGGCTTCAGGAGCATCAACTATGACCGCGTCCTGGAGGCCCGCAGGGAGCTCAGCGAGCTCATAGAGAGTATCTTCGGGGCCAGGACCGCCGTCGGCATGGTGGATGCGGACAACCCCGTCTTTGACGCCGAGCCGTAAAAGCCGCCGGGCGCGGCCCGGAAAATCGCAGTGCGGAACACCGCCGGCCTGCAGGCCGGCGGTGCTTTTCTGCGTCCGTGGCGGCGGCATGACGGATGCGGTTCCGGCGGCCCGGAGCGGGCGCGTATTTTTATACAAACCTACTATTCCATAATCCGGCGCGCTGTGCTATCATACGTCTTGGATATTAAAGGAGGTTTTCCCCGCATGGAAAAGCAAGGCGCGCCCATCCTGGGGCGCAAAGTGTTTCTGTATGCCACCAGCTTCTTTTCTGGCATGTCCGTCATGGCCATAGAGCTGGGCGCGAGCCGTCTGCTGGCGCCGTATTTCTCCTCGTCGCAGATCGTGTGGACGGTTATCATCGGCACCATCATGATAGCCATGGCCATCGGCAACGTCTGGGGCGGGCGCAGCGCGGACAGGCACCCGGAGCCGGAGCGGCTCTTCAGGCGGCTGCTGCTGGTAGCCATATGGACGGCGCTGATACCCTTCGTGGGCCGCTATGTCATAGCGGGTGTCTCGGGCCTGCTGGCGCTCTTCGTCCACTCCAACTTCCTGGTCTGGGCCTCGCTGTGCTCCTGCCTGGTGCTGTTTGTCTTCCCGCTGATGCTGCTGGGTACGGTCTCACCCTCGCTGATGAAGTACACCACCGACAGCCTGGACGACAACGGCAAGACCCTCGGCGAGCTGGAGGCGCTGAACACCATCGGCAGCATCATCGGCACTTTCCTGCCCACCTTTGTGACCATTCCCGCTGTGGGTACGGCGCGGACGTTCCTGATTTTCGCCGCCATACTGGCGATAATCTCCCTCGCGTTCTTCATCTCCCGCCACAAGTGGATAGCGCGCAGCGCCGTCTGCGCGGTGGTGATAACCGCGCTCATCTTCACGCCGATGAACTACTCATTTGCCTTCTGGGGCGGGGACGACATCGTGCTCGAGGACGAGAGCATATATAACTACCTGCAGGTGACGGAGGACGAGAACAGCATCAACCTCTCCACCAACGTGGCCTTCGGCGTGCAGTCGCGCAAGATGAAGTCCGGCGGAATGACCGGCATGTACTATGACTACGCCCTCGCGGCCCCGCTGATGGCCGAGAATGTGGAGGACGTGCTCATACTTGGCCTCGGCACCGGCACCTTTGCCGAGCAGTGCCTCGAGTACTTCCCCGGCTGCAGCGTCACGGGTGTGGAGATAGATGAGAAGATAGTCAACATCTCCCGCGAGTACTTCGGCCTGCCCGAGGAGGTCAACGCCATCGTCGGCGACGGCCGGGCGTGGCTGACGGCCAGCGACGAGCAGTGGGACGTCATCATGGTGGACGCCTATCAGGATATCACCATACCCTTCCAGATGAGCAGCGTGGAGTTCTTCACCGAGGTGTATGAGCACCTCAAGCCCGGCGGGGTGATGGTGGTGAACATGTCCATGCGCTCCGAGAGCGAAGGCTCCATGAACGAGTACCTGATGGACACCATCAAGAGCGTGTTCCCCTGCGCCTGGACCGTGCGTGTGAGTGGCGGGACCAACCTGGAGCTGTTCGCAACCGCGGACGAGGACGCTCTGGCGCGCTTTGAGGAACGCCGCTCAGAGGTCCCCGACGAATACGCGGCCATCATGCAGCTGGTGGACGACGGACTGGAGACCGTCGAGGGCGGGGACTACATCCTCACCGACGACAAGGCGCCTGTTGAACTGCTGGGCATGGCCGTGCTCGACGAGATAATAGCAAACGAGCTGGAAGTCCTGCGCGGCCAGATCGCCGAGAACGGGATAATGAGCCTGCTGGAGTGAGCTCCGCGCGGCTTTGAACATATAAAAAGGGTGTGTTAAAATGGGAAAAGAGGTAAGAGTGAAGAGCGACGGCTTTTCCAGTAAATTCGGCTTCATAATAGCCTGTATCGGTTCCGCCGTGGGCATGGCCAACATCTGGCGCTTCCCGTATCTGGTCTCCGAGTACGGCGGGCTGACGTTCCTGCTGCCGTACTTCCTGTTCGTGGTCCTCATCGGCTGCTCGGGCGTCATGGAGGAGTTCGCCCTGGGCCGCTGGGGCGGGGCGGGCCCGGTCGGCTCCTTCGGCAAGGCCACGGCCGAACGCGGCAGCCGCCGCGTGGGAGAGGCGATAGGCGTGGTGCCCGTCATCGGTTCGATGGGCCTGGCCATCGGCTACTCCGTGGTCATGGGCTGGATATTCAAGTATACCAAGATGAGCATCACCGGCGAGCTCTTTGCCATGGGCCAGGACATGAGCGTAATAGGCGCGGCCTTCAGCCAGGCCGCCCCGGAAGCGGAGACGCTCGGCGAGGCGGTGAGCATGATGTTTGCCAACGGCCTCTTCGGCATAGGCAACGCCTGGTGGCTGTTTGTGGCAGTGCTGGTCTCGGCCGCAATCATGTGTTTCGGCATCTCCGGCGGCATAGAGAAGGCCTGCAAGGTAATGATCCCCCTGCTCTTCGGCCTGTTCCTCTGCATGGCGGTGTATATTGCCACCCTGCCCGGCGCCGGTGACGGCTACAGGTTCATATTCACACTGAATCCCAGGGGGCTGCTCAACTGGGAGGTCTGGATTTACGCCTTCGGGCAGGCCTTCTTCTCCCTCTCCGTAGCCGGCAGCGGCTCGGTAATCTACGGTTCGTATCTGAGCAGGGATGTGGAGATATCCTCCTCCGCGCGCAACGTGGCGGTGTTCGACACGCTGGCGGCGCTGGTCGCCACTTTCGTCATCATCCCGGCCATGGCCACCACCGGCAGCGATGTGTCCAGCCGCGGACCGGGGCTGATGTTCGTATCCCTGCCCGGGGTGTTCAACGGCATGGGCGCCTTCGGCTGGATCCTGGGCGTGTTCTTCTTTATCGCCGTGCTGTTTGCCGGCATGACCTCCATCATCAACCTGTATGAGACGCCTGTGGCCTTCCTGCAGGAAAAGACCCGCCTCGGCCGTGTGCCGTCGGTGATACTCGTCCACGCCATAGGAATCATAGTGGCGCTGATGATCCAGCCCTGGACCTCGCAGTGGATGGACATGGTGTCCATCTACATCTGCCCGCTGGGCGCGGGCCTGGCAGGCATCATGTTCTTCTGGGTGATGAAAAAGAAGACCGCTCTCGACGCCGTCAACCTCGGCGCGCGCAAGCCGGTGGGCGGCTGGTTCCACCCTTTGGGCAAGTGGGTGTATGTGCCGCTGTGCATAGTTGCCCTGGTGGCCGGAGCGCTCCTGGGCGGAATAGGCTGAGCGCAGCACAAAAACTGAAAAAGGAGACGCCGCGAGGCGTCTCCTTTTTGCGTATAACAGGGGCCCCGGCTGACCGGGGCCCCGCACACAAGAGAATGAAGGGTTATTTGCTTTTCACGGGCCGGGAGCCATGGCACGCCCCGCAGGCACCGCACGTACTGCAGCTTCCGCCGCAGGAGCAGCCGCCCTTCCCACGCTTTTTATCTCTGACCATTTTCCAGACGACCAGGGACACTATCGCCAGGACGATGAGCGAGACCACGATGGTCGCCAGGTTGGCTGCCAGCCACTCAAACATTGATGGCCGCCCTCCTGTCGGAAGTGAGGCGCTCGCCGTACTCGCCGTACTTATTCTTGCGCACGAGCAGGTAGATCATAGCTGCGAGAACCACAAAGGCCACGACGGTCCAGAGGCCGAAGCTGACGTCGCCGGTGATGAGCCCGCCGATCTGGTAGATCATCATGCTGACGCAGTAGGCAAAGCCGCACATGTAGCCGATGGCGGCGAGGGTCCACTTGGGGCTGTTCATCTCGCGCTTGATCGCGCCCATGGCCGCGAAGCAGGGGGCGCACAGCAGGTTGAAGACCATGAAGCTGTAGCCGGCAATGGGGGCGTAGCTGGACTGGAGGATGCCCCAGATCTCCTCGCCGTTCTCGCTGGCCTCGGCTACGCCGTAGCAGATGGCCATGATGGTGACGAGGTTCTCCTTGGCGACCAGGCCGCCGACGACGCCGACCGTGGCCTGCCAGGTGCCGAAGCCGAGCGGGATGAAGATGAACGCGACCGCGCTGCCGACGGCGGCGAGCAGGGAGTCGTTGTTGTCCTCGACCATGCCGAAGCCGTTCTCGGTGACGCCGAAGGCCTGCAGGAACCAGATGAGAATGGAGCTGAGCAGGATGACGGTGCCGGCGCGCTTGATGAAGCTCCAGCCGCGTTCCCAGGTGGCGCGCAGGACATTGCTGGCGGCCGGGGCGTGGTAGGCGGGCAGCTCCATGACGAAGGGGGCCGCCTCGCCGGCGAAGGCCCTGAGCTTCTTGAGGATGATGCCGGAGATGATGATGGCCGCGACGCCGACGAAGTAGGCGCTCGTGGCTACCCACCAGCCGTCGTCAAAGAACGCGCCGGCGATCATGCCGATAATGGGCAGCTTGGCCCCGCAGGGGATGAAGCAGGTGGTCATGATGGTCATGCGCCTGTCGCGCTCGTTCTCTATGGTGCGGCTGGCCATGACGGCGGGGACGCCGCAGCCGGAGCCGATGAGCATGGGGATGAAGCTCTTGCCGGAGAGGCCGAATTTGCGGAAAATGCGGTCCATGATGAAGGCGATGCGCGCCATGTAGCCGATGTCCTCGAGGATGGAGAGCATCAGGAACAGCAGCAGCATCTGCGGCACAAAGCCAATGACCGCGCCGACGCCGGCGATAATGCCGTCGCAGACGAGGCCGGTCAGCCAGTCGGCCACGTTGCCCTCGAGCAGGCCGCGCGCGCCCTCGACCGCCCAGGTGGAGACGAGGGTGTCGTTGGTCCAGTCGGTGAGGAAGGTGCCCAGCGGACCCATGGCTATCCAGTACACCGCCGCCATGACCACGACGAAGATGGGCAGGGCCAGTATGCGGTTGGTGACGATGTGGTCTATGCGGTCGGAGACGCTCATCTTGAGACCGCTGCTCTTTTTCCTGACGGCGGAGCCCACCACGCGGGCTATGTAGGCGTAGCGCTGGTTGGTGATGATGCTCTCGCTGTCGTCGTCGAGCTCACGCTCGCAGTCGGCTATGTGCTGCTCGATGTGCTTCATGAGCCCGGCGTCGAGCCTGAGCTCCTCGATGACCTTCTCATCGCGCTCGAAGAGCTTGATGGCGTACCAGCGCAGGAAGCTCTGGTCAACCTTACCCTCAATGCTCTCCTCGATGTGGGCGATGGCGTGCTCCACGCTGCCCTCGAAGACGCTGGGTATGTTCCCGGGCTGGTGGGAGGCGGCGAGCTGGGCGGCGCGGTTGGCGACCTCGACGCTGCCCTCGCCCCTGAGCGCGCTGGTGACCATGACCTCGCAGCCAAGCGCGGCGGCGAGCTTATTGATGTCAATCGCGTCGCCGTTCTTGCGCACGATGTCTATCATGTTTACGGCCACTACCGTGGGTATGCCCAGCTCGAGCAGCTGGGTGGTGAGGTAGAGGTTGCGCTCGATGTTCGTGCCGTCAACTATGTTGATGATGGCGTCGGGCTTCTCCGAGACGAGGTAGTTGCGGGCCACGACCTCCTCGAGCGTGTAGGGGCTCAGGGAGTAGATGCCGGGCAAGTCCTGTATGATGACGTCCCTGCTGCCCTTGAGCGTACCCTCTTTCTTCTCGACGGTGACGCCCGGCCAGTTGCCGACCCTCTGATTGGAGCCGGTCAGGGCGTTGAACATCGTCGTCTTGCCGCTGTTGGGATTGCCCGCCAGCGCAATTTTGACTTCCATACGATAAACTCCTCTCTAAGTTAGCCAAAGCTATCTCATACGGATTGAAAATCCCCGCCCTCGCGGGGAGAAGCTCACACGAGCTCTATCATTTCGGCGTCCGCGCGGCGGATGCTCAGCTCATAGCCGCGGATGGTGACCTCGAGCGGGTCGCCCAGCGGCGCGACCTTGCGGATATAGATTTCCGTGCCTTTGGTGACGCCCATGTCCATGATGCGGCGCTTGAGCGCTCCGGCGCCGTTGATGCGCGCGACTTTGACGGTGTCGCCCACCTTGGCGTCCCTGAGTGTTTTCACATGATTACCCCCTAACTTTGGCAGGCACCGGTTAAATCCGCCGGACGGACGCCGGCAGCGATTTACTCGGTGACTACTTTACCATGATTCTTGTGCACAGAGCCCTGTCCAGGGCTATGCGGCTCTCTTTCACCTGGAGTATGAGGTTGCCGCCAAGGGAGTTCATCACGGTGACTTCCTCCCCGACTACAAGCCCAAGCTCGGCGAGGTGCCGGCGGACCTCGTCTTTCCCGGTGATTTTTGCTATGGTCTGGGTCGTGCCCTCGCCGGCCATTGAAAGCGGAAGCATTTACGTTCCTCCTGTCAGTAAGTTAGATAACTCTAACCACGTTTGCAGTTTAATACTTTCCGCAGGTTTTGTCAATAGTTAAGACTAACTTTCTGCGAAATATATTTTTCGGACGGACTTCCGGCCTCTGACCGGTAATAATGACCAAATGCTGCCCGGCGAAAAACAACATGTTCAACAAATCGAATTGGGAAAGTACGATTTCGATTGACTTTTCGCACAAGAGCGGCTAAAGTTAGATTGTCAAGATTCCGGGAACGTTACCGGTAACGTTTTCGGAAGGCGCAGGGGGGAGGGAACTGCGTGACTATAAAGGATATCGCAAAGCTCTGCGGGGTCTCGGTCAGTACGGTTTCGCGCGTGCTCAACGACAGGCCGGATGTGAGCCCGGCCGTGCGCGAGATAGTCCTGGAGGCCGTGCGTGAGAGCAACTATGTGCCGAACAACTCCGCCCGCTCGCTGGTAAAGACCAGCTCGGACGCCATAGGCCTTGTGGTCCGCGGCGTGTCGAACCCCTTTTACTCCGATATTATAAAGGTGATAGGCCGCGAGATAGACGCCGCGGGCTTCACCATGGTGATGCAGCAGATCCAGTCCACCGCAGACGAGGTGGAGGCAGCCGCCATAATGGAGCGCGAGAAGAAGCTGCGCGGGCTCATCTTCCTCGGCGGGCGCTGGGATTACTCGCCCGAGGACCTGGGGAGGGTGAACGTGCCCTTCGTCTGCTGCTCGTATACGAACAGCTTCGGCTCCCTGGACAGGTCATGTTACTCCTCTGTTACAATAGAGGACGCGCTGGCCGCCAGCCGCGCGGTGAGCGAACTGGTGAGCCTGGGCCACCGCCGGATAGCGTGCCTGGTGGCTGAGACGGACGACCGCTCCATAAGCGAGCTGCGCTACCGCGGCTATGTACAGGCCCTGCGCGAGGCGGGGATAGAGCCGGACGGGGCGCTCGTGGCGCGCACCGGCTCCTTCGGGATGGCGGAGGCCTATGAGGCGACGGTCAGGCTGGTGGAGTCCGGAGCGGACTTCACTGCCATGTTCATAATTGCGGACGCCATGGCCATAGCGGCCATAAAGGCGCTGGAGGACTGCGGCAGGAGCGTCCCGCGCGACTGCTCGGTGATAGCGATAGACGGCCTGACGCTGTCCGAGTATATCAGGCCCACCCTGACGACGCTGCGCCAGCCCATGGAGCGGCTGGGGGAGGAGAGCGTGAAGATCCTCCTGGACGTCGTCTCCGGGCAGAGCGGACACCGGCACGTGGTAGTGGAGCCCGAGCTGAGGCAGGGCGCGTCGGTGGCGCCGCCGGGTAAATAGGCCCGGAATATAGAGGAATGAACAGCCATGGCTGTTCTTGTGCTTCGCAGGAAGCGAAGCACAATGAAATCTGGTTTTTGCGGCTTTGAAACGGCTGTGAAAATAAAATTAAGACAGGAGATGTAAAAGAATGAAGAAGTTTCTTGCTCTGCTTCTGGCGCTCGTAATGGTATTTGCGCTGGCGGCCTGCGGCGACAGCGGCACTGAAGCCACCGATCCCCCGGCTGAGGGAAGCACTGCACCCACCGAGGGCGGCGACACCGCCTCCGGCAGCGTCTATTACCTGAACTTCAAGCCCGAGCAGAATGACCAGTGGGTTGAGCTCGCCGAGCTCTACACCGAGGAGACCGGCGTCCCCGTCAAGGTCGTCACCGCCGCCTCCGGCACCTATGAGACCCAGCTCGCCGCCGAGATGGCCAAGGAAGAGGCTCCGACCCTGTTCCAGGTCAACGGCCCCGTCGGCCTCAACAACTGGAAGACCTACTGCTACGACCTCTCCGGCAGCGACTTCTACGGCGAGCTGACCAGCGAGGACTACGCCCTCAAGGAAGGCGACGAGGTTCTCGGCGTGGCCTACGTCATTGAGTCCTACGGCATCATCGTCAACAAGGCTCTGCTCGAGCAGGCCGGCTACACCGTCGACGACATCCAGAGCTTTGAGGATCTCAAGACCGTCGCCGAGGACATCACCGCCCGCAAGGACGAGCTGGGCTTCAGCGCGTTCACTTCTGCCGGCATGGAGGGCAGCTCCGACTGGCGCTTCAAGACCCACCTCGCCAACCTTCCGATTTACTTTGAGTATCAGGAGGACGGCATTTCCTCCACCGACGCCATCAAGGGCACCTACCTTGACAACTACCGCGCCATCTGGGATCTCTACATCAACAACGCCACCTGCGATCCCAGCGAGCTCACCATGAAGACCGCGACCGACGCCGTCAACGAGTTCGTCGGCGGCCAGGCCGTGTTCTATCAGAACGGCTCCTGGGAGTTCGCCAACGTCACCGGCGAGGGCAAGCTCGCCGAGGACGACGTCACCATGATCCCCATCTACTTCGGCGTGGGCGACGAGGCCAACCAGGGCCTCTGCACCGGCTCCGAGAACTACTGGTGCGTCAATAAGAACGCCAGCGAGGAGGACATCCAGGCCACCCTCGACTTCATGTACTGGTGCGTCACCAACGAGACCGCTCTCAAGGCTATCACCGGCGGCGAGGGCGCGATGCCCAGCGGCGGCGCCGGCATGGGCTTCGCCATCCCCTTCAAGTCCGCGCCCGAGAGCCAGAACCTCTTCGTCAAGCTCGACGCCGAGATGACCGCCGAGGGCAAGACCCCGGTCAGCTGGAACTTCACCACCATGCCTTCTGAGGAGTGGAAGAACCTGCTCGGCTCCAAGCTTGCCGCTTACGCCGCCGACCAGACCGACGAGAACTGGGCCGCCGTCGTCTCCGCCTTCGTTGACAACTGGGCCGCCGAGTACGCCCTGGCCAACGGCTGATAGAGCATTCCTGTCAGAACGTGTCGAATGGCCTTCCGGGGCCGCCGGAACGGACTCCGGCGGCCCCGTTTTTTAAGAAAGAGCCCCGTCAGAATTATTTAAAAGGCGATCGCTCGACGCTATTACACCAAAGGGGGGATCGG
>OLRU01003158.1_pt1 | contig 10589 bp, 8 predicted proteins | sample 1672961 | NCBI WGS metagenome assembly OLRU01 (sample SAMEA3136741, study PRJEB25190) | human gut metagenome | biome: human gut; feature: human-associated habitat; material: faeces | place: Austria | collected 2013 | reverse complement strand
CTGCTTTACTGCGGGGAGAATCTGGTGCGTCACACCGCCCGGCGCCTCTCTCTCCCGGTGGTGGAGAACCCCTGCCCTGCCAACGGCAACACCAAGCGCCAGGAGATCAAGGAGCTGATCTACGAGCTCCAGGGCCGCTACCCCGGACTCAAGTCCCGGGTCTTCGGCTCCATGCAGCGCCTCCCCCTGCCCGAGTGGGGCCCGGTGGAGCACCGCCGCCGCCCTCTGCCGGAAGAGATCGGCGAATAAGCGGGAAAACTTGCGCCAAAGCGTGGAAAACAGGAGCCCCTGGTGATATAATAGAAAAATCAAATCAACGCACAGGACTGGATGCCCTGGAAAACTGGGCATCCTTACCTTGATACAACGCAGCGGCAGGACTGCCGCCTGAGAGGAGCATCTCCATGAGCGAAGAACAGAGCACCTATTCCGCAAACCCCGGCAAGCAGCTGGTCCGCACGGTGGACGGGGTGGACTACCAGCGTATCCCGGTAAAGACCCACCTGATCACCAACACTGACGACATGGCCGACGTGGTGGTCCGCTACGCCAAGGACCGGATGCAGGAGGGGGACATTCTTTTCATCTCCGAGAAGGCGGTGGCCTGCACCCAGAACCGGGCCATCCCCATGGAGGACATCAAGCCCCGCAAGCTGGCCGTCACCCTGAGCCGCTATGTGACCAAGACCCCCGCCGGCATCGGTCTGGGCATCCCGGAGACTATGGAGATGGCCCTGCGGGAGTGCGGCACCCTGCGCATCCTGTTCGCCGCCTTCTGCAGCGTCATTGGCAAGCTGTTACGCCGGAAGGGCTGGTTCTACATCGTGGCCGGGCCCAAGGCCCGGGGCATCGACGGTCCCACCGAGGGCACTATCCCTCCCTATGACCACTACGTGGTCCTCACCCCCGCCGACCCCATGGGTACCTCCCGCAGGCTGGCCCAGGCTCTGGGCCACCCGGTGGCGATCGTGGACATCAACGACCTGGGGGCCAACATCCTGGGCTGCTCCCAGAAGGAGCCCTCCATGGCCCTGCTGGCCAGGATCCTGGGGGACAACCCCTTGGGTCAGTCCAGTGAGTGCACCCCCATGGGCATCATCCGCAAAGTATGACATACGAGCCCGCGCCCCGGAGGGAATCCTCCGGGGCGCCGCTTTTTACTCCCTCTTTGTCTTAAATCCATTTATATCTTTCATGAATTTATGCAAAAATTAGAGTTAAAGTTTATTTTATCCGTGATATAATTTATTTATATCTCTCCACTTTTTATTTAAACAGCACAAATCCAGGGATCTATCTGAAAGGAGCATCTTCATGAGGAAATCGATCAAACATCTCTTTGGCCTTACCCTCGGTGTGTCTCTTGCCCTGGGGCTCATCTCCTCCGCCTCGGCAGAGGGCAGTGTTTCTGTGCAGGTAGACGGCAAGACGGTACAGTCCGCCGCATACATTGATCAAAACGACCGCACCATGGTCTCGCCGGATATCGCGGACGCTCTGGGACTGACTCAGAAGCAGGAAGGCTCCAGAGTACAGTTCACCCGGAACGGCGTCAGCACCTATTTCACCGGCAGCGATGCCACTTTTTCCGGCTCTGAGATGGACACTGTCCCTGCTCTGCGGGATGGGACCTTGTACGTCCCCCTCGCTTATCTGGCCCAGGCCTACAACATGCCGGTCTCCTGGGATGCAGGTTCCAAGGCAGTCTCTGTGTCTACCACCTCCACAGGCCCCATCTCGCTGGATGGCGTACCGGCCCCCGCCTTTGATTACTCCGATGCCAACCAGCTGCCCATGACGGGCTATTTCAGCAAGACTTTGACCTATCCCGATCTCCAGGGGAACTCGGCCCAGCGAGAGGCCTACATCTATATCTCCGAGCATGCCTCCTGTCGGCCCTATTTTTACGTGATCGCCCTGCCCGACAAGGTCGATCCCACCCAATTTCTGATGGAAAATGGCTGGTTCGATTTGGCGGAAGAAAACGGCGAATGTCTGTTTGTGCTGGCCCCCGGCAGCAGCGGCTGGGGGTCCGTGGAGGAAGAGTTGCCTTTCTTGACTGCCGCTCTCTCCTGGCTGAACACGCCTGTGGCCGATGAGGCCGATCCCAACGCGCCTGACAAAAACAAAAATTACTGGTCCGCCTTTGGCGAGTGGTATTTTGTAGGCTATGGTGAAGGGTGTGCCCCTCTGGAGGCTTGGTCAGCCAAAAATCCCATCTTCGTCATCGCTCAGGTGTATCTGAACGGCGTCAGCGCCGGCGAGGCATATCTGTCCGAAGTAGGCAGCCAGGTCTATGCGGTAGGCACCAACGGCTATGACATCACAGAGGATGTGAAGAGCCGCCTGGCGGCCCGCGGCGATCAGATGATCACCAATCAGGACATCCCTGTTCCCACTTGGTTCGTCAACTATGATGCCGCGGACCACAGCCTTCAGTATTGGAAGACTGCCAACGACTGCTCCCCTTCCGGCACCCAGAACGCCGACTACGGCACCGTATATGTCCAGGCCGGGGACTCTGACGCCTGGCAGACCCAGTATGCGGGCCCCATCTCCAAGGTGGCTGTGGACAGCCGACAGTCCCTCTCCGGCCGGGAGATTCATGATTTCCTGACCTGCTACACCCGCTATGACAACACTTCCGCCTACGGAAATGCCCTGATGCTGCGGGGGGATTATACCGACGTAATCGTCAACGCCCACAAGTCCCCTGACCGCTATGCTGAACAGAAGGTCACTATGCCCGATGGCGCGACCGCCACAATGATCTGCACCATCGTGGACATTGAGGGCGAGCCCCGCGAGATCCTGTTCTACATCCCTGACAACGCATCCGAACTCCAGCCTGACGGCGCCCCTGTCATCACCGCCTGGGCTGGCGGCAGCCAGACCAATATCATCTTTTTTGACTCCACCTGCTGGTGGGAAACTGCAAACCAAAACGGCATCGCGCTGATTTTTACCAATGAAGCCTACAACACCTCTGTCGCTGTCACCCCCGCCGATGTGGATGCCTGCTACCACGCCATGCTGGATCTCCTGGAGGGTTGGAATGACTCCGGCAAATTCCAGTTTGATCTCAGCCGGATCTACAGCACCGGCCAGTCCATGGGCTCTATGGAATCTCAGCAGTTTGCCCAGGAGACCCCGGATTACTACGCCGCTGTAGCCTCCACCTCTTTCTATCAGGACTATCCCGACGCCCACTCTGACAAGCCCATCCCCACTTACCTGATCAATGGCGAGGGCAATGGCAAAGATGACACCGGCACCCCCTATGACGACCGCTGGAACCGCACAGACGACTGGGCACAGTATTTCCTGCGAGTCAACGGCTTTGTGTACACCCCGGCGGTTTACGCCGCTGACGGAACAGTCACCACCTTCGGCGTGCCTGTTTTCACCGTCACAGGCCCCTATGACCGTTTCGAGACCTATACCTGGATCAATGGACAGGACATTCCCCTGGTCCAGTACACCAACAGCTTGTACCGCCCCCACAACTGCCTGACCTCCGAGATCCCCATGCTGTGGGACTTCTTGGAGCACTACCGCTGTGAGCGGGACGAAGACGGCGCTGTGACCGCCCGCTACTACAGTGCCTCCGCCTTCGAACGGGACGATCAGGTCCTGATCCAGTTTGGCGCCTGATCCTCTGGCACTGCGTCCCGCTCCGCTGATCCGCCAAAGCGTCTGATGATCATCCGCAAAGTATGACACGCGCGCCCCGGAGGCTTTCCTCCGGGGCGCGTGATCTTATGCAGCCAGAATGGATCCCTCCTGTCCGTCCCCCTGTCAGGGCTCACCAGTCCTCCAAGGGCTCCTGCTGGTCGTCCCCCAGGCCCAGAGTGCGGCGGTAGAGGAGCTCTCCCGTCCTTGTGTCATAGCAGCTCACCACCTGCCGGCCGGAGACCTTCTCCTCCAGCTGCAGGATCTCACCTGTAAGGTAAGGGTAAGTATAGGAGGGCACATCCTCCATCCACAGCGCTCCGTCCTCATCCAGCAGGTCACAGCTCCCGTCAGTCCGCTCTCCCATCAGCAGGACGGGCCCCTCCTCCCCCATCTCGTCCCGCACGAGGGAGATGGATGTATAGGTCCCGGCCTCCACCACCGGCATGCCGTCCAGGCGGTAGACCGCCCCGGACGGAGAGCTCTGCCGGGAGCTGCTGTCATTGAAAAAGAGCAGGCCCCGCTTCAGGGTGCAGTAGAGCTCGGTGCCGCCGTAGGGGATCTCACAGATCTGTCCGCCGATCTCCAGGCGGGTGCAGCTGCCGTCGAAGGTATCCTCCCCGTCAAAGTAGGTGTAGCCCTCCCCCCGGCCCACGAGCCAGGTGTCCTGGATGGCACGCCACTCCCCCGGCTCCTCCTCCCGCACCCGGCCCAGAGACAGGTCCAGCAGCCGATTCCGGCTCCGGCTCTCGTCGGTCCAGCCCATCCACACCAAGTCATCCCGCCAGGTCGGCTCGAACATCAGCCGCTCCCAGTTCATCACCTCGGCCGCCATCTCCGGAACGGCCACCAGCTCCTCCCAGGGCCACTCCCCCTGGACGGTCCCGTCCGTGCCCAGCCAGCAGCACCCCTCCGGCCCGTAGAGGATCAGGCCCTCCGCCCCGGCGGCATAGGTCCACCACCGGGCGGGGGTGCGCCAGCTGCCGTCCCGGGCGGCCACCGCCAAAAGGGTGCCGTCCCCATAGGGCCAGCCTCCCTCTCCCACCGACTTTTTCAGCACCAGCAGGGGGAGAAAGACATCCGTCCCCTCTCTGTCGTAATAGGTAGGGACCTCCACCCGGGTGTACACCGACTCCGTCACCAGCTCCCCCGCCCGGGTCATCAGGCCGTAGGTCAAACTGTCATAGCGAAAGGGACCCCCCTCCCACTCTGCCGCATTGATGACTGTCCCCGCATAGGGGTAGAGGGGGCCGTAGTCCCCTTCCAGCGGGTTTTTGCCCCACTCTTCTGCCTTGAGCTGGGCCGCGGTGAGCAGGCCCTCGGCCTTGAGGGCGTCGAGGTCGATGAAATAGGGGTTGCCCGCAAAGGCGGAGCAGCTCTGGTAGGGGCTGTCGCCGTAGCCGGTGGGGCTCAGGGGCAGGATCTGCCAGATGGTCTGGCCTGCCTCGGCCAGAAAATCCACAAACTCCAGCGCCGCTTTGCCAAAGCAGCCGATCCCATAGGGGCCGGGCAGGCTGGACACCGGCATCAGAATTCCACTTTCACGCATGATGTGTTCCCTTCCTCGTTTGGTTTTGTCCGTTTTTATGCTAGTTCCTATCATAACATAACCGCAGACTATTTTCCACAGGCAAAAATCGTGGTATACTTATGAAACCTCTCAGGCGCTTTGCGCCAGCCGTTCCCCTTTCGGCACTTCCGTGCCACCTCCCCCGGCCGGGGGAGTCTTTCCGATCAGGGGAGCCCTTGGCAGAGAGATTTCGTTTTCGATGAACCCAATGGAGTCTGCTTGGAAACAAAACGGACTGCCAAAGCCTCTCCTGACAGGAGAGGTGTCATCAAGCGAAGCGACGATGACGGAGAGGTTTTCAGGAGGAAAATCTATGCAGCGCACTGAAAAATATTACGAGACCGATGCGTTCCGCAGGGAAGCCACCGGCCGTATCCTTGCTGTGGAGCCGGGCAAAACGGGCGGAAAGCTGGCACTGGACGGCACCGTCTTTTACCCGGAGGGCGGCGGCCAGCCGGCCGACTGCGGCACCCTGACCCTGGCCGACGGCACCGTGCTCCACGTTACGGATGTCCATGAGAGCGAGGGCGTCATCTGGCACACGGTGGATGCCCTGCCCGCCGGGGCCGTGCCCGGGGCCGAGGCTGCCGAATCCATTGACTGGGAATGGCGGTTCGATAAGATGCAGCAGCACACCGGCGAGCATATCCTCTCCGGCATCCTGCACGCCATGTTCGGGGCTGAGAACGTGGGGTTCCACATCGGCTCCGAGGCCGTCCGGATGGACACCAGCGTGCCCATCTCCGCCGAGGGCCTGCGGGAGGCCGAGCTTGCCGCCAACCGGATCGTCTGGCAGGATGTGCCTGTCCTCATCACCTACCCCACGCCGGAGGAGCTGGCGGCCCTGACCTACCGCAGCAAAAAGGAGATCGCGGGCCAGGTGCGGATCGTGACCATCCCGGGGGCAGACGTCTGCGCCTGCTGCGGCACCCACACCGCCACCACCGGGCAGGTGGGCCAGATCAAGATCCTGGCGTCCGAAAACTACAAGGGCGGCGTCCGGCTCAGCGTGGTCTGCGGCCAGCGGGCCCTTGCGGAAGCCCAGGCCATGCGGGCCCGGCAGGCGGACATTGGCGCTTTGCTGAGCGCCAAATCCACCGAGACGGCCAACGCCGTCCACCGGGTGTACGAGGAGTACACCGCCCTGAAATTTGCCCACTTCGGGCTGTGCAGCCAGCTGTTTGACACCATGGCCCAGCTGGTGACCCCCGGGGAGGATGCCATCCGCATCGTGAACGGACTGGACCCGGACGGCCTGCACCGGCTGGCGGTCCGCTTGAGCGAGGCCACCAGCGGCCTGTGCGCCGCCCTGACCCCCACAGACAAGGGCACCGGCTACTGCCTGGCTCAGGCAGACGGCGATGTCCGCGCCCTGACCAAAGCCCTGAACACCGCCCTCAATGGCCGGGGCGGCGGCAAGCCCGGCATCTGCCAGGGCAGCTGCGCCGCCACACCCGAAGAGGCAGCGGAATTTTTGAAAAATCGGGAATAATCAACACAAACTACAAGGAGTCTGAATTACTATGAGAATGCGTTTCAAGCCCTATGCCCGCGCTGAGCTGCTGGCCAGCGACTTCCACGTCCACGACCCCTTTGTGCTGGGCGGAAAATGGCACGCCCAGTATGCCCGCCCGGAGCAGCCCTTTGTGCTGGAGCTGGGCTGCGGCAAGGGCGGTTTCCTCTCCCAGCTGGCCTGCGCCCACCCGGAGAACAATTACCTGGGCATCGACATCACCGACAAGGTGCTGATCCTGGCCAAGCGGAAAGTGGAGGCCGCCTATCAGGCCGCAAACCGCCCCATTGACAACGTGAAGATCATGAGCGCCGACATTGAGCGGATCCACAACGTCATCTTCCCGGAGGACACCGTCAGCCGCATCTACATCAACTTCTGCAACCCGTGGAGCAAGAACGCTTCCTCCAACAAGCACCGCCTCACCTACCCCCGCCAGCTCATCCAGTACCGGGCATTCCTTGAGGACGGCGGCGAAATTTACTTCAAGACCGATGACGACGACCTGTTCCGCGACAGTCTGGAGTACTTCCCCGCTTCCGGCTATGAGATCACCTGGAAGACCTTTGACCTGCACGAGAACGAGCCGGAGTGGAACATCCGCACCGAGCACGAGGGCATGTTCACCGAAATGGGCATCAAGATCAAGGCCCTGATCGCCCGCAAGCTGCCCGGCGACGAGAGCGTGACCTGGATCGAGCCCAAGGTGCTCAAGAAGATGGCCGCTGCCGAGGCCGCCGCAGAGGCTGAAGCCGAAACGCAGAACTAACGGGAGGTGCCGTCCTTGTCGTTTTTCCTCAACACCACGGTCTGCGGCTTTACGCTGTATCAGATCCTGGCGTATTTCCTCGTCTACTCCTGCCTGGGCTGGTGCCTGGAGGTGGTGTATGCCGCCGCCACGACAGGCCAGATCGTCAACCGGGGCTTCCTCAACGGCCCGGTCTGCCCCATCTACGGCTTTGGCATGGTCATCGTCCTGTTTGTCCTGACGCCGTTTGAGCACAGCACGCTGGCGCTCTACATCGGCGGCGTCATCCTGCCCAGTGCGCTGGAGCTGGTGGGCGGCTGGGCGCTTTACAAGCTCTACCACACCCGCTGGTGGGACTACAGCGATAAGCCGTTCAACATCGGCGGCTACATCTGTCTGGAGTTCTCCCTGCTGTGGGGCGTGGGCACGCTGGTGATGATGAAAGCCATCCACCCCACGATCGCCGGGTTGGTGGAGCTGGTGCCGCCTTTCATCGGGTTCCTCCTGATGTGCTTCCTCTACGCCGTCTACGCGGCAGACGTTGTTGTCACGGCCGTGGCCGCCTCTGACCTGGCCCGGGAGCTGGACGCCCTGGAAAATGTGGCCGACAGCATCCACGCCGTCAGCGACGCCATGACCGAGATCCTGGGCACCACCGCCATGGAAGCTGACCAGAAACTGGACGAGAACCGTCTGCAGTTCAAACTGGCCGCTGCCGAGGCCCGGGACGCCGCTGCCAAGCTTTCGCCCAAGGAAGCGGCTGCGGCCATGCGCCGCAAGGCCGACGAGGCCCGGGAGGCCGCCCGCCGGGCTTCCGAGATCTCCCGCCTCAATGCGGCCGAAGCCGCCAAGGCCGTCAAGCTGGCGGCCAAGGGCACAGCCGAGCGGACCGCCGAGCTGCTGCAGCTGGAACAGCTGGCCGAGGAGCTGGCTGCCCGGAGCGAGGAACTGCGGGCGCGCACCCGCCGCACGGCCCACTTTGGCAAGGGCCGTATGCTCCGCGCCTACCCCAGACTGCGCCATGGTACCAAACAGCTCACGCTGGACGAACTGCGGGAGCGCCTCAAATACGAGCACAAGCACTCTGCATAAGAAGAACCAAAAATGGGCCGTCCCTACGGGGACAGCCCATTTTTTTATCGCAATTTTCAAAAACAGTGCCTATCGAAACGGCATATTTGCGATATGCAGTTTGCGGATGTTGCTTGTGCATTAAAAACGCAAACTGCTATAAATTAGAGTTCGCCCCAGAGGTTTTCCGGGTAGAGACCCTCGGCGGTCTTCTGAGCGATGCCGGCCACCACCACGGGTTTGTCCTCCCGGTAGGTGACACCGTACCACTGATCGGTGCTGTTCAGCACCTTGACCGTGGCCTTGCCCTCCTCCAGCAGCTCGGTGACCACCAGCGGCAGGAAATACTCACACTTGAGCGGGTCCTTGGCCAGCTGCTCGGTCAGCCAGCCCGCAAAGCGGCGGTCCGCCTCTTCCAAAAAGCTCTTACCGAAGCCCCAGAGGTTCATGCTGACCTGCGTTTCGCCGGGCAGGTCCACCCAGGTAGCGCCCTCATCCTCGGTGTAGTGGATGCCGCCCTCGTAGGTCTCAATGCGGGTGCGCTCGACGACGCTGTGGAGGGTGCCGTCCGGGTTTGCCTGGCAGACACCGCGGGAGACCTTGCCGTTTTCCGAGACGGTGTTCTTGAGCAGATAACTCACCATGCAGTAATCGTACACCTCGCCATCCTCGTGGGTGGAGAGGTAATCGTACATCACTTTGAATGCCTGCGGGCCGTAGTAATCGTCCGCATTGATGACGGCAAAGGGGCCGTTGATGAACGGCTTTGCGGCCAGAACCGCGTGGCAGGTGCCCCAGGGCTTGACACGGCCCTCCGGGATGGAGAAGCCCTCCGGCAGCTCGTCCAGCTGCTGGAACGCGTATTTCACGTCCATCACCTTGGAGACACGGTCGCCGATGGCCGCTTTAAAGGCATCCTCGATCTCGTGCTTGATGACAAAAATGACCGTCTCAAAGCCTGCGCGGCGGGCATCGTAGAGAGAGTAATCCACAATGACCTGCCCATTGCGGCCCACCGGGTCGATCTGCTTCATGCCGCCGTAACGGCTGCCCATGCCAGCCGCCATGACCACCAAAACGGGTTTATTCATAATAAAAGCCTCCTGTTTGTGCCAAAGCTTGATTTTTTATAGCTCCATTATACTCGAAAAGCCCCTGGACAACAAGGTAGGCTTTAAAGCAAGATTTAATTGCTTATTTTGTAAATTAAAGCTTGCCAATCTGTGCAAAACACGGTATACTGGAGCCGCACACTTTTTCCTTTCCAAAACCAAAAATGGAGGTTCCCTTTTATGAACGAAGCCGTTACCAAGCGTTTTCTGCTCTATTTCCGCCTGATGATGCTGGTGTGGATCCTGATCGCCAACGCGTTCTTCCACGTCATTGAATTTGATTACAGCTGGCTGGTGTTTTTGAGCAACATCATGCTGTTCACCATGGAGGGCGACATCAAGGACCGCTTCATTTCCGTGGAGCTGGGCGGCCTTGTAGGCATGGTGCTCACCGTGCTGGCCATGCTGGCCATTGCAGCCCTGACCCCGGTGCTGGGCGGCCTGCCGGGCCTGCTGCTGCCGCTGGCGGTGGTGTTGTTCATCCTCATCATCCTGCACCCCTATGCCCCCAAGGTGCTCAACAACGTCGGCTTTGCCTACCTCACGGTGGCCTGCATCGACGCGGAGACCTTTGCAGCCAACCTGCCCCGGTTCTTCTTCGTGTACATCGTCGGCTCCCTCGTCTTCAACGGGGTCTGCATCCTGCTGATGAAGCCCGCGAAAGCCTTGGCCGCCAAAACCGTAAAAGCATGACCCCCCTGCAAAAGCGATGCCTCGGCATCGCTTTTGTTTTGCCCGGACCTGTGGTACAATAAGAAAAAACGCAGAAAGGGAGTATCCCCATGTCTCACAAGACTGTCTGGATCACCGGAGCCTCTTCCGGCATCGGCCGGGAGTTTGCCTGCCGGTATGCCAAGCTCGGCTTCCGCCTCATCCTCACCGCCCGCCGCCGGGAGCGGCTGG
>OLRU01003132.1_pt1 | contig 10658 bp, 9 predicted proteins | sample 1672961 | NCBI WGS metagenome assembly OLRU01 (sample SAMEA3136741, study PRJEB25190) | human gut metagenome | biome: human gut; feature: human-associated habitat; material: faeces | place: Austria | collected 2013 | reverse complement strand
CAGAGGCTATCTCTACAATCAGCAAAGCAACATCTAAAGGTGTTTATCACAAAAACAACTGTGCAAGAAAGATTTCCCGTCTGTCTAAAGCTGTCAACAGCATTGGCTAATTCAGGAAATTGCATTTTTTAATTATAAGCTTATAATTAAAAGGACAGTCACAAACCGTCAGTGACTGTCTTTTTTATTGCCTTTATTTATAATCTGTTTTCAATCTTGCTAATGTACTTTTTCAAAAGGATTGCCCATTCCGCAATATGTTCACTGGTAAAATGATGTGCCAGTCCACTGATACTGATCGCCGCATAAACATTTTTGTTACGGTCAAATATCGGCATTGCAACACATTTTATTCCAAACTCATGCTCCATATCATCGATTGCATATCCTCTCTGACGCGTGCGTAAAAGCTCCTGCCTGAATTCTTCCTTATCCGTAATACTATTTTCCGTAAACGCCTTCATCTCATGTGTAGTCAGATAATCCTCTATCGTACGCTCATTCATATTCGCCAGCATTGCTTTGCCAATTCCAGTGCAGTACATCTGTGCCCTCTCGCCAAGAATTGAACGCATCAGTTCAACAGAATCTGCCGGATACATGGAATCCAGATACAAAACTTCTGATCGGTACGGCACTGCCAGATATACTCGTTCCCTTGTCTGATTAGAAAGCTCCTGCAGGTACGGTGTCGCAATCTTTGTGATAGAATACGTATCTCCAAGCGCTTTGCTTAAAGTAAACACCTGAATACCCAGACGATATTTTCCTGTCTCTTCGTCCTGCTCCAGATATTCCATTGCCTTAAGCGTAGACAAAATATTATGTACTGTACTTTTGTATATTCCAAAGTATTCACTGATCTCAGTCACTCCGAGTACAGGTTTGACTGTAAAAAGATTCAGAATTTCCAGTGCTTTTTGAAGACTTTTCACTTTAATCTCATTATTATCTACCATATATTGATTCTTCTCCTTCCTGCCTTGATAATGTCATTTCTTTTTCATACATAGCCCCATCATCTGTTCTAATGTATCATTCTAATTTCCATCGCAGGCAAAGATTTTTTTGTATAATATTATAACATCTGCAATTTTTTCATTCAAGATTTTTCCATATTTTATTATAAAATCGCAATATTTTTGTTTATTATATCTATTTTGCACAAAAAACAGGGCATGTGCAGCGCATACCCCGTTCTCTGTCAGTTTGTTTTCTGCCAGGCAGTTACTTATTATTATACCATTCAGCAACTTCATCCAGTTCCGTCTTCGCGTCCGCATCCTGGAACACTACATTCTGAACTGCCTTTACAAGTTTTGTACAGAGTTCTGTGTAATCTGCCGGATAAAATGTAATTTCACCGGTTTTTGCATATTCACTCCACATCTGCATACTGTCATACATCTCATTCTCTTTGACGGATTCATCATCAAACACACCTGTACGAACCGGCATACAATTTGCAGATACCCACTGGATCTGATTCTCTTCAGACAGATAGAATTTAATGAAATCCATTGCCATTTCCGGATCCTGTGCATATTTACCGATTGCAAGTGTCTGACCAGCTACATATGCCGGTGCAGATTCACCCTCTTTTTCTCCAGGGATCGGGCAGGAGGCAAAATCCTCTGCATAATTTGAAGTCATGATCGTTGCTGCACGCTGTGTTCCTGCATTTACAGCATCCACAGTACCACTCTTAAATGCATCTACCACATCATCATATGCCATGTTCATGGTTGTCTGATCCATAGAGCCATTATCAACCAGTTCTTTGATGAAATTAACAACTTTTACGCCTGCATCACTGTTAAATACTGCTTTTCCATCTTTATCCAAGAAATCACCGCCAGCCGAACGGATCCACGGAATAAATGTCTCAATAAGTCCGGTTCCATTTCCATCTTCGCTTAATCCGAGCGCAAAACCAAGGGAAGTATCCGTAGATGCTTTCGAACTCTGTGCAAGCAGATCATCCCATGACTGTGGAGCACTGTCATAAAGATCGCTTCTGTACCACATTGCAGTTACACGGCTTTCCCATGGAAGGGAATAAATTTCCCCATCACTCTGGGTGAGTTTATCTGAGGTATAAATATAATCTCCCATCTCGGTAATAAAATCTTTCGCATAATCCGTCATTGGCTGAACTGTTCCGGCATCTATATGCTGTTTCAGCTGATCAGAGAAACAGTTAATGATATCCGGGCCTTTTCCTGCTGCCGCTGCCTGGATTGCCTGGGATTCAAATACACTGTAGTTGAAACTTTCTACCGTAACTGTATTTCCATATTGGTTGGTCTCATTATATTCTTTTACAATATTAGACAGCACCACACTTCTCGGATCTTCGGTAGATTTTGGATCCAGAAAGATCCAGAAAGTCATATCCTTTCCGCCTTTATCCGTGTCAGAATCTTTTGAGTCTGTATTCTCTGCAACCTCTGTAGTTTCCGAAGTATCCGATGCCTGTTCTTTTGCAGAATCCCCCGAACCGCAGCCAAACAGTGACATAGTCATAGCCATAGAAAGTGCAATACCCAAACCTTTTTTTAATGTTTTTGCCTTCATAAATCTCTTCTCCTTTTCTTGTCGCATTATCCCTTGACTGCTCCTGCCGCCATTCCTTCCACAAATCTTTTCTGCATACAGATGAACAGAATAATGATCGGAATAATTGAAATCATAACTGCTGCCATCAGAAGTCCCCATTTAATACCATACTGCGTAATATACTGATAAAGGCCTACTGAAATCATTTTCTTCTCGCTTGCTGTAATAAAGGAACTTGATACAAGATAATCATTCCATACATACACTGCTGAAAGAAGTGCTGCTGATACAATACCCGGCTGGGAAATCGGAAGGATCAGTTTATAAAAAGCTTTTGATTTCGAACAGCCATCAATGATTCCTGCTTCTACAATTTCCATAGGAAGTTTCCGGAAAAAGCCTTCCATGATCCATGTAAGGATCGGCGTCCTCCATGCAGTATAGATCAGTACCAGAAGAATCCTTGTATTATACAGATTCAGTTTTACACTGAGCATATACAGTGGTACAAGAAGTGCAACTGGCGGTACCATACTGGTCATCAATATAAAGAAGGAAATTCCTTTTCTGAATCGGATGTTAAAGAATGTAAGCGCGTATGCCGCATGAGCTGCTACAAATGTTGCCATCACGATACTGATCAGTGTTATAAGCAGACTGTTTTTCATATAGAGCATAAAGTCAGATTTCGTAACTACATCAATAAAGTTATTCCATGTAATTTCTTTTGGTATGATCTCCGGTGGAAACATTGTCACTGCACTGTCCGTTTTCAGTGCAGTGGACAGCCCCCACAGAACCGGAAACAATGAAACGATCGCTGCTGCGATAAGGGCAATAACCGTCAGAAAATCCAGCCCCGGCGTTTTACCAAGAGAACTTTTTCTTTTTCCCATTGTTTCGCCTCCTAATTGTCGTTGGTTTTCAGGATTCTTACATAAAACAGACTAAATACAATATTCAGAAGGAAGATAATAATACTGTACGCTGCTGCTATGTCCATATGCCAATAGTCAAATCCATTCTGATAAGCTGCCAGACTCAGTGTCTGTGTCGCATTAAACGGTCCGCCTGCTGTCAGTACGTAGATTAAAGTTACCATATTGAAATATTCAATACTCTGCATAACAAGTGCAGTGACCATGGTCGGACGGATCATCGGGAGAGTCAGTTTCCAGTAGATCATTTTTCTTGAAGCACCATCTACCTGCGCCGCCTCGATCAACTCCGGCGAAATCGTCTGCAGTGCTGCTATCGTCAGAATAATTACGACCGGAACCGTATTCCATACGTTTACAATAACTACCAGGATTTTTGCAATGATTGCTGAACTGAAAAGATCCATTTTTTTACCTGTCAGCTGATAAGCCCAGGAGGTGATCAGTCCATAGTTTCCATTAAGAAGCCATTTCCACAGGAGCGCAGTAACTGTCTGCGATAATGTCCAGGGAATGATGATCATAGTACGGAAAATTGTCATTCCTCTAATCTTTCGGTTCAGAAGAGTTCCGACTCCGATACCGATCGGCATCGCCAGCAGCAGGGATAAAACTACATAAACAATTGAATTGATTATATTTTTCAGTCCATCTGACTCAACCATAACAGATATATAATTTTTCAATCCTACAAATTCCCCAACCATTGCATACTGCGTTTTGTGAAAACTGGTATATACAGCTTCAAAAATCGGAATAACAGTAAAGCAGCATATCAACAGTAACGCCGGTGCAAGAAAAAGAATTGCTCTTCCGGTATCACCTTTCTTTTTTCTCATTTTTTCCATTGTGTTACTCCCTTTTCGCTGAAAGTTTCAGTTTTTAATCCTCATATTCCTTCAAAATTTCTGGAAGAGTGATCAGATTGCCTTCATGTTCTTTGATGTATTCCTGTGCGATCTTTCTTGCTCTCGCTTTTTCTGCTTTTGCCTTTTCTTCATCTCTGTAAACAGAAGCGCCAAGGCGAATCAGTTCTTCCTGAATTTCTTTTACTTCCTGCTCTCTTGGCTGGACATGGTTCTTTGCACACACAGCTGCTGCAACACCGGAAGCCTGTCCGATTCCCATGATACCGCCCTGTGTTCTGTAAGATCCATGAGCCTCACTTGTTCCGGAAATGCACCGGCCGGAAAGGATCAGTCCATCAATATGTTTTGGGATCAGACATCTGTACGGAATATCATAAGTGTCTTTCGGAACTTTCCACACACCACCGTTTCCATATCCTTCTTTTCCATCCGGATTGTGAAGGTCGATCGGAAAATATCCTCTTGAAACTACATCCTCGAATTTTCTTCCTTCGTAGACATCCATGCCGGTAAGTGTATGCATGCCTTCGATATGTCTTGTTTCACGAACGCCGATCTCAGCATTGGTAACGCTTACAAATGCATTTTCAAATCCCGGAACATACTTAATCATAAATTCTGATACAGAATTGATCTGCCTTCTTCCGTCAATCTCGCTTTCTGTTCTCTTTACGACATCCGTAGCATCCAGTCCGCAGATTCTGGTCGCATTAAAATGCATGGTGTTTGGATGAATACCATTCAGTACGATCACGGAGTCTCGTCCAAATTCCAGGTCACCTGCCTCGACTGCTTTTTTTACCAGCTTCTTAAATCCCTGTCCAACAAAATAATGCTGTTTCAGTCGATCATCAAACTCTCTCATTGGAACGATATCTGATAAAAATTCAAAATCTTCCTGATTCTCCTGAATGTAGCGGAATACTTTTTCTGTATCTACATTTGCCATCTCAAACATTGCGGAAGAAGGACTAAATTTGTGTTCCACCGGATCACCGATGCAGTAATTTTCTCCACACCTTACAGCAATGTCCCCATCACCGGTCGCATCTACGATAACGTGAGCAGAAAAGTGAAGTCTGTCTCCGCCTTTTGAAACGGTTGTGAGTCCAGTCAGTTTAAAGTTATCGCAGTCTACAGAATCGATCATGGAATGATACAGAATATCTACGCCAAATTCTTTCAGCATTTCAACCGCTACATATTTATACTTTTCCCTGTCATAGAATCCAAGAGAATCTCCACTTCCATAAGGATCTAGCGTTTTCATATGCCCGGTACTTCCGGCTTCTTTTACCATACGATCCATAAAATCCTGTGGAATACCATTGATCACCTGTTCATCTTTATAATGAAACGGAGAAATCGGGCCAAGGACACTGGCTGTTGCCGCTCCACCTAAGAATCCGTTCTTTTCAATAAGAAGTGTATCTGCGCCTAATTTTCCGGAAGCCATTGCTGCCATGATTCCCGCCGGTCCGCCGCCTACAACAATAACATCATAAATCTGTTTCATCTTTATCTCTCCTTCTTATTTTGAAATAAATTCCATTGCTCTGTCTGAAAGTTCTTTTATCTGTCGTAACTCTGACAACTCTGTTTCACTGATATAGTCTGCTGTATTTTTTCTGGTCCGTGCTTTGATGGAAAATCCGATTTCTTTCGCAAGATATGTTTTTGCACTTAACGGATAGTTTTTCAGTTCTATGAAAGAACACGGTGTAAGTATATCCTGTAAATATTCTGCCTTCTCAGGTTCCTTTTCCCAGTTCTCCAGCAGCCATGCATACAGTGCCGGGTGGAAGTTCGCCATAACTCCGCTGTAGCCAGCCGCACCATACTTCATACTTTCCAGAAGTGTGGAAGTATTGGCATTGTATAATTTCATATTGCTGCCTTTCATGATCTCAAGTTTTTTCCTGATTCCCTCGATATCACAACATGTGTCTTTTAGGAAATAAAACCTTCCACTGTCCGCACAAAATTCTACAACTTTTGGAGAAAGAATTCTTTTGTACGGATATGGGCATTCATAAAATCCAAGCGGAAGATTTTCTGGAAGTTCACTCATGATATTCTTTAATCTTTCGATCAGAACTTCGTCAGATTCATTTGCCGCTGCCAGACGGTTGGATAAAAGGATTACTGCATCTGCGCCTGCTTCGGCAATTCCGTTTAACTCCTGGATCTGGTCATGCAGGGAATAGGAAACATGACCTGATGAAATAACGGGAACTCTTCCATTTGCTGCTTTTTTGATGAAACGAGTGAGTTCTTCTCTTTCTTCCATAGAAAGATAAAACATTTCACTTGACTGGCACACCGCAAATAATCCAGAAGATCCTTCCTTTATGTACCAGTTTATAAGCTCTTCCAGAGCTGGATAATCTACATCGCCGTTTTGCTGTAAGGGAGTCAGCATAACCGGCCACATGCCATTTGGAAATTTTTTCTCCATCTTGCTCTCCTTGTTCTTTATTATTGAACTCTGTTCTCATAGGTGATCTTTAAAAAATCTCGATTGCTCGAGCTCTTCGTTCTTTATTATTGAACATCGTTCTTTATATTTATATATTATCATATTCATCCTTCTAACACAATAGACTATATCAACTAATATTTGAGTGTTTTTTTGTATATTATCTCCAATATTTAAATGAGCTGCTGAAAGTTATCACACTTAGCAGCAGCTCATTTGCATTATCTTCTTTTATCAGCCTCCGAGTTCTACCATACGGTGAATGCAGCGTCCGGCGCCTTCCATAACATTTTCCGGAAGTTCGATCACTTCTCCGCCGGTTCCCTTCAGGCAATTGTAAATATCCATCAGTGTTGTGATCTTCATGTTCATACAGGTCAGCATGACAGACAGCGGATAAAACTGTTTGTCCGGACATGCAAACTGGAGATGTTCCACAATACTGTTCTCTGTTCCGATGATGAATTCTTTATTCGGAGATTTCTTTGCATATTCCATGATTCCGGTTGTAGAACCAACATAATCAGCAAGTTCTACGACTTCCTGACGGCATTCCGGATGAACCAGAAGCAATGCATCCGGATGTGCTTTCTTTGCTTTTTCTACATCTTTGGCGCTGACGATAATATGTCTTGGACATCCACCTTTGTAGAAGGCAAACTCTTTTTCCGGAAGTTTCTCTGCAACAAAACGTCCCAGGTTCGGATCCGGGATAAACAGAATCTTGTCATTATCCAGTTTACTGCAGATCTGTACTGCAGAAGAAGATGTCACGCAGACATCACACTCTGTCTTTAGTTCAGAAGTCGTATTGATATAAGCAACTACCGCATATCCCGGATGCTCTGCTTTTAACTTACGCAGGCTCTCCAGATCCAGCTGTTCTGCCATTGGACATCCGGCTGTCGGATTGGCAAGCCACACTTTCTTCTCCGGGCTTAAAACCTTACAGGTCTCTGCCATAAAACGAACGCCACACATGATAACACCTTTACAGTTACTCTTGGATGCCTGCACGCTCAGTCCATAAGAATCGCCCATATAGTCTGCAACTTCCAGTATTTCCTGCCCCTGGTAAGCATGTGCCAGAATACATACATCCTGTTCTTTTTTCATTCGCAGGATCTCCTGCTGAATTTCCTGTATTGTCATAATTTAATATTTCCCTTTCCTGTGCTCTGTTCCCATGGCTGAAGCGGAGCCAGAAAACCGGCTTTCTTCAACTGTTCTTCAATCAGATCCAACCGTTCTTCACTTGCGGCTTCCACCAGATGATAATGATATCCTGAAGTTGCATTACTTAAAACAGTGGAATGACTGTTCTGCAATGCCTGTACAAACTCACTCACATCCTGTCTGGAGCGAATATCCATCTCCGCGCTGACACGACCATAAACTCTGTGACTGATACTGATATTTTTGACATGCCCCCCACAGTCTACGATCAGATTCAGTTCCTCAGCAGCTTTATCCTGGCTGTGACGAACTTTAAATTCTCGACTGCAACTGCTGTCCTGCTGAATCACATACCCCTTTGTTGTTGACAATATTCCCGGCGTAGAAGCCCTTATCACCGCCAGATCCTGCACGATCACCTGACGGCTGACACCAAATTTTCCCGCAAGCTCTCTTGCTGCCACCGGAGCATCTGCATTATGAAGGATCTTTAAAATTTCTCCGCGTCTTTCTGCAGTGTTCATAAGGTCTCCTCCTCTCACACCGCATGAAGATTTTTCATGGAAATGTCAAGGATTGGTGCAGAGTGAGTCAAAGCTCCGCTTGAAACAAAATCAACACCGATTTCACGGATCTTCTGAATATTTTCTTTTGTAATATTACCAGAGCATTCGGTCTGTGCTCTGCCATCGATCAGCTCAACTGCCTGTTTCATCACTTCCGGTGTCATATTATCCAGCATGATGATATCCGCACCAGCTTCTACAGCTTCTTTTACCTGCTCCAGTGTTTCTACTTCAATCTCAATCTTTCGGACAAACGGTGCATACGCTTTTGCCATCTGTATCGCTTTGGTTACGCTTCCGGCTGCCCCGATGTGGTTATCTTTCAGTAAAACTCCATCTGAAAGATTATATCTGTGATTACATCCGCCTCCAACTCTTACTGCATATTTTTCAAATACTCGGCAGTTCGGGGTTGTCTTACGGGTATCCAGTAAAGTTACTTTGCTGCCTTCCAGAAGTTTCGCAACCTGTCTGGTATATGTGGCAATTCCACTCATTCTCTGCAGATAATTCAGTGCTACACGTTCTCCGGAAAGAAGGACTCGAATGTCACCTGTTACAGTTGCCATCAACTCACCTTTTTTTACTTCATCTCCATCTTTGCAGTGAAAATCAATCTCTGTTTTTTCATCCAGGATTGTAAATACTCTCGCATAAATGTCAAGTCCGGCAATTACACCATCTTCTTTTGCGATAAGCTCTACGGTTCCTTTTGTTGCTGTCGGCATAACCGCATTTGTAGAAACATCCTCGCTTGTAATATCTTCCTGCAACGCCATACGGATCAGCTGATCAGCCTGCATTTTCATTGTAATTTCATTCATGACTCTTCTTCATCCTTTCAATTTCATTTAAAACCATTTCATGATAAACAGTCAGAACTGCGTCTCTGTCCTCATATGGTTTCAGATCTATGCTACCCGGTCTGCACGGATCTGGTTTTCTTCCAAATATGATATCATCTGCAGCGCGTCTTGCAAAGACCAGAGATTCAAGAAGTGAGTTGCTTGCAAGACGGTTTTTGCCGTGCACACCATTACAGCTTGTCTCACCGCAGGCATACAGCCCCTTCATGGAAGTACGGCTTCCAAGGTCAACCTTGATTCCACCCATGAAATAGTGCTGTGCCGGAACGACCGGAATCGGCTCTTTGCGCGGATCAAAACCTTCTTCTACACATCTGTGGAAAATATTTGGAAAATGTTTCATGATGGTTTCTTCTCCCAGTGGACGCATATCTTCCCACACGAAATCAGTACCGTCTTTTTCCATCTGTGCAAAGATTGCCTGGCTGAGCAGATCTCGCGGCTGCAATTCATTTGTAAAACGCTGTCCGTTTTTATCATACAAAAGTGCACCTTCTCCTCTGACAGATTCAGAAATCAGGAAACGGCGTCCTGATTTATGAGAATAAAGAGTAGTCGGATGAATCTGTATATAATCCAGATGTTCAAGTACCACCTGATGTTTCATGGCGATTCCAAGTCCATCGCCTGCAATATGCGGGAAATTGGTGGAGTTTTTGTAAAGACCTCCGAGACCACCACATGCCAGAACAACGTATGGTGCTCTGACCGGATATACTTCATTCTTCTCATCCATGACGATTACCCCGCCACAGACGTTGTCTTTGGAAATGATATCGACCATGGTCATATATTCGCAGATTTCAATATTGTCTCTTGTCAGTGCCTGATTCAGAAGAGTCTGTGTGATCTGTTTACCGGTAATATCTTCATAGAAAAGGATTCTCGGCTGAGAATGTGCTCCTTCTCTGGTGAAATCCAATTCTCCCGTCTCTGTTCGTTCAAATGTAACATTTCTCTGTAAAAGATCTCGGATAATACTGTTAGAGCTACGGATCATCAGCTCGACTGCTTTTGCGTCATTTTCGTAATGGCCCGCGCGCATGGTATCTTCAAAGTAATCATTATAATCTTCTTCTCCTCTGAGCATGCAGATACCGCCCTGTGCCAGAAAGGAGTCGGACTGATCCGCCTGCTGTTTGGTCAGCATCAGTACTTTCATTCTGGAAGGCAGATTCAGTGCACAGTAGAGACCTGCGGCTCCT
>OLRU01003107.1_pt1 | contig 10737 bp, 15 predicted proteins | sample 1672961 | NCBI WGS metagenome assembly OLRU01 (sample SAMEA3136741, study PRJEB25190) | human gut metagenome | biome: human gut; feature: human-associated habitat; material: faeces | place: Austria | collected 2013 | reverse complement strand
ATCGGTGAGGTTGGCCTCCGCCCGGACGATCACGTCCCGGACGCCCTGGCGGGTGATCCCGTTGTTCTCGGCGATCTCGGCCAGGGAGAGATCCTCATTATAATAGAGGTCGTAAAATTCCTTCTGTCTGGGGGTGAGCACATCGCCATAGAAGTCGAACAGCATGGCCATGCGGTATGCCTGACTTTTCATGTCTGTGCCCTCCTCTCGACTGAATGTAAAGCTGAAAAACTTTACAAACGGAATCATAACATATTTGGCTCTGTTTGTCAATCCGAAAATTGGGGCCGGAGGGGCCTGCGGCTTGGGCGTTTCCCACAGGAGGGGACCGGGAGACGGACATAAAAACGGCCCCGCTCAGGGGCCGTTTCAACAGAGTTTTGGATGGTCAGGGGCGGGGCTTCTCCTTGCCGGTGAGAGAGCGGATCCGGATCTTCCACACGCCGGTGCGGGCCAGGCTGCGCTCCATGGCCCGGTCAAAGTTGTCCTCCGTCATGTGGGCCGGAGTCAGTTTCTCGCACAGGGCGCGGAGGGCCCGGAGCTTTTCCTCCCGGTCCAGCACCTCGGCGGCCTCTCCCTCCACACAGGCCGACTGGAAGTAGGTGGTAAAGTCGTCCTGGGCGGCCTGATTGGCCCCCACAAAGGAGATGCAGACCCGGGGGTCCCGGCGGAGGAGGTCCACCTTGGTGCCCTCCATGGCACAGTGGAAATAGAGAAACTTCCCCAGCCGCACCAGGGAGAGGGGGATGCAGTAGGGGGCGCCGTCCGCGGCGGTCATGGCGGCCACGCCATAGGCGCATCGGTCGATGATCTCCAGGGCGAAGCCGGCGTCCCTCTGGCGGTCGGTTCGTCTCATTGCGGATCGCCTCCCTTCTCAATAGCCCGGCCCAGCAGGGCCATGATGTCGTGGTAGATGGTCTCTGGTGTGTCGTGGAAGCGGGCGGACAGAAGCTGTCCCTGGCGCAGGGAGGGGGAGAGAAGCTTCAGATCCATCAGGGGACCGCTGTCGTCGGAGAAGAACAGGCGGACGGTGCACGTCCCGTCCTCGTTGGGCTTCAGGTCGGTCTGCACCAGAGCGGCTCGTTTGAGCACGTCGTTGAGGCGTACCAGATTTTCATCACAGCGCATCCGAACGGAGTAGGGGAGGCTGCTCTCGCAGATCTCGCTATTGCGGCGGCCCTTGTCCGTGATGGTGTAGAGGTCTCCCTCCTGGGTGAGGTGCTCGGTCTCCACCAGGTGGTTCACCGCCTCGGTGAGAGAGAAGTAGTCCACGCCCGCGTCGCACAGGGCCAGGTCCAGCAGCTGCAAAAAGGTGATGGGGGCGGCGGCACGGGTCATGATATACAGGACCAGGAGCTTCAGGTCCAGCTCATTTTGAATGAATCCAGTCCGGGACATGGGAACCTCCTCTTTCCAAATGGGGTGGGTATGGCGGGTGCGCAGGTCGCTTGCCCCCTATTATATCGGAAAAGCGAGAAAAGGACAAGGCTCTTTCCCGGGGGCAGAGCACCAAATTTTTTCCGGTTCATAGTATGGTGTGTACCCAGTTCAACGGGCCGGAGGCTCCCACCCCCGGCCAACAAGTTATAGGAGGGATTCCATGATGCCGGAAAAGGTCGTACCCGGCCCCGTCAGCGAGGAGCGCTGCATCCGGGAGGCCGTGTGCATACACACGAAGAAAATTTTTGATTCCTGCAAAGAGGAAGATATAGCGCCTTTAATACTTATCAATAAAAGGGAAATTTGACTTATATGGCACGGAGCTGGAAGGTCAGCTGGAAGTCGGCGGGTTTGGTTTTCTTCTTCTTGTCATACCAGACTGCCTCCAAAACGGATTTCAGCAACGCATTTTTCCCGGCGGCATCGGCAGTGCCATAGGCGTCCAAGACGGCGCGGATCTTCTCGGCCAGCAGAGCGGGGTTGGAGCATTGGATCTCCCGGAGGGAGCGCTCCAGCTCCGCCTCTTTCTTTTCCAAGGCGGCCCGCTTTTCCTTCACGGCGGCCATGCGCGCCCGGAAAAGTTCCAGGTCATATTCTCCCAACTCCAGCAGCTCATACAGCCGGTTCTTTTGCCGGTCTGTGCCGGCCAAAGAATCCCGCACTTGGGCCAACGCTGTCTCCAGCACGTCGGTGTCCCGGCCGGGGATGTGCTGGGGCTGGTCCATAGTCAGCTTGGCCAGCGTATCCGCAAGGTAGTTTAGGATCTGCCCCTCCACCAGGTCGATCTTGGTAGACGCGCAGCAGCCGGGCCGGGTACAGAGCAAATAGGCGCTTCCCTTCATCACCATGCGCTGCATATTCTGGCCGCAGTTGGCGCACTTCACCAGGCCGGCCAGGGGGCTGCGCACTGTGCCGTCGTTGCGGGCGGGGCGGTACCGGCCATCGGAGATGGCCTGTACTGTCTCCCACAGCTCCCGGTCAATGATGGGCGGGTGGAGCCCGTCGGTGATGGTCCACTGATCCCGGGGCTGGTAGATGGTGACGTGCTTCGGGTTTCCCTGGGCGCCCTTGCGAATGTGCTTTTTCTGGTTCCAGACGATCTTGCCGATATAGGTGGGGTTGCGGAGGATTTTAGCCACGCTGTTCCTGGAAAACTCCGCCGAGCGGTGGGGGCGGGCTCCCAGGGCGTTCACATGGCGGGCCACAGCCACGCAGCCGTAGCCCTTGGCGTAGAGCTCAAACATCATTCGGACAAAACGGGCTTCCGGCTCGTAGATCTCCAGGGTGGGCTTCCGGTCCACCACCGTCTTGTGGTAGCCGTATGGGGCGTTGGCCACATAGCACCCGTCCTGGATAGACATCTGGAGGCCGCGGCGCAGGCGCTTGGTGATGATTTTGTACTCCCGGCGGGAAATGAAGGTCTTCAGCTCGGCGTACTCCTCGTCGATCTCATCGGCCAGGTTATAGATCTTTTCCGGGGTAATGATGAGGGTCCCAGACTCCCGGAAGGCGTCCAGGACGATGCCCTGGTCCTTCATCCGGCCGCGGGAGAGCCGGTCCAGGTCCATGCACAGCACGGCGTCGTATTTGCCGTCCTCCACGTCCTGGAGCAGCCGGAGCATCTGGGGCCGTGCGTAGAGAGATTCGCCGCTGACCACCTCCGGGTACTCCTCCAAGATGTGGATGCCATGAGAAGCTGCATAGTCATACAGAGTTTTTTGGTGCTTGGCCAGCACTTCGTCGGTGGCCAGGCCCTCCTCCATCCGGGACTTGCGGAGGTAGACCGCCGCGTCTAGGTCGGAGAGGTTCTGGGGGTTCTTATGGTCCATGCGGTCGCCTCCTGTCAAAAACAAATGTTCTGGTTAATGTTTTTTGAGAAGCCGCCCGGTGGGGCGGCTTTTTCAAATCCGCCGACGTGGGCGGATTTGGCATACGTCAATAGCAGCGTTTACAGGGCTCATACCCACGGGCCTGTGCCGTGGAGAGTGGTACCTGAGTTGGGCCATTCATGTTGCTGCAATCAGGATTTCTGTGGTATTTGCTCCCGCTGACGGGGATCCAGACCATAGGTTCTTGCGGGACATCGTTCGCGGCGGCTTCTCGTGCCGCTTCTTCCTCTGCCGCTTTCCGCGCGGCTTCTTCCTCAGCAGCTTTTCGGGCGGCCTCTTCCTCGGCTGCCTTCCGAGCAGCTTCCTCTTCTGCTGCTTTTTTCGCGGCCTCCTCTGCTGCGATCCGCGCGGAGTCTATGACGGTGACATGGACCACATTGCTCTGAACCTCACCTGCGGCGATGGAGATGTCGGCCTCTCCCTCTCCACATGGAGTAACCTGCCCGGAAAATGCCCCATCTGCAACGGCAGCGAATGTAACCACCGAGTCATCTGAGGAATGAAACTGGATGGAGTTAGTATCTGCGTTTTTCTCCTCTACGGTGAGGGGGACAGTGGCTGTTTCTGAGATGTCCAGTTGGATGGCACTCTCACAGTCGATTGACAGCAAGGTGATTTCGGGGACGTCGGGGGCCGTCAGATTTGCGAATGCGGACAACACCCAAAACAGAGAGACAACAAATGGCCATTTCCGCTTGTAAATCGGCCGTGAGGACCCTTTCGGCGAGTATTTTGCAATGAAAAACATCCCGAAAACAACCCCAATCAGCCCAGAGATGAGGTTGTCAACTGTGAGAAGAACGCCGATTACAATGATGAACCAACCCAACGCACAGAGGAACCAGCCGAACCCATTAGAATGTGTTTGCGTTTGATGATCCATAACAATTTCCCCTTCTTTTTAAATTTTATAGTTGCTCTGTGTCGGCCTGCTCCAGCGTGCCCTCAAACTCCTCCATGATTTGCGAGCCTGGTTGCTCCAGCATGATCTGCTCGGCCTCATACTTTGCGGTCTGTTTGATGGATACATAGAGCAGGAGTGCTGCGAGCCCAAAACAAATAGGGACGGCATAACCGATCAGCACACATACAGCTGCGAGGATTGGATAAACATATTTTACAGTTCTCAAGTTGGTCTTACACGCTTTGAGTTGTGTTTGCCGCTGTTCAACCAGTAGAACGGAGGTTTGTGTAGGGAGAGGCGAGCTGCCCCCACTATGAGCGGATGACGAGCCAATCTTCGTGGAATAGGAGAGTCCAGTTCCAGGAGCCGAGACTCGGGCCCGCGCACCAGTACGGGAGTTGACAGATACTCCAGCGTACTTATTGCCGATACTCATTCCAACACTCTTTTTCCCAAGATTAACTTTTACACCTGGGGCAATCTTAATGCTTTTACGAAATCGAAAGCCCATGACCCATTCTCCTTGTTATGTATTTCCCCGCTATCATTCGGCGGGATCACTCAATTACATGGGTATAGGCCACGGCCAGACCCACGACCCGAATTTGCTCAATGGATTCTCCAATAAATACTTTGGGCGGGATTGTTGGGTTTTCTGCCACAAGCTGTATAACTCCGTTTTCAAGATAGAAGCGTTTGAGCGTGGCTTCTTCATCGCCGACCATAACAGCGGCAATCTGCCCATTCTCCACCTCTTCCTGCTGGCGGATATAGACAACATCTCCGTCCCGGATCCCTGCTCCGATCATGCTCTCCCCTTTACAGGTGAGGGCAAAATCTGCCCGGATATGGCTGGGAAGATCCACATAGTCTGCCACATTCTGCTCAGCTAAGATGGGTGTTCCACAAGCAATTTGCCCTACCAAAGGGATTTTCTTCATCGCAGGCAAAGGAACAATATTGGATGCAAGAAAACGAGTTGACCGGATCTCCGGATTATCTGTTTTACCAACCAACCAGTCTGGATTGACTGAGATCGCCTTTGCAATAGCTTGGATCACAGCTAGCTTTGGACGGTCTATCGTTCCAGCCTCATATCGCTGAATGGTTGAGATCGCAACCCCAACTTTGGCAGCAACATCTCCTTGAGTCTGCCCAAGATCCTGCCGCCTTTGTCTAATTCGGCGGCCAAGTTCAATATTTTCAGGCGAAGGCAAAGCAATCACCCCTTTCTGCTGTCATTTTATCATAAAAAGTTGCAGGGCGCAACAAATAATTGCGCAAAGAAAATAATTTGCGCTACGCTATTGACAATGCTTTTGCACTGTGCTAATATGAGGCCATAACGGAGGTGATCCAAGTGCTGAATACGGATCGTATCAAGGCGAGATTAGACGAGCTAAACATGACACAAGCGGATCTTGCCGCAGTAATTTCAGTTGCTGTACCCACCATGTGTCAAAAAATTAATAATGTTCGTCCTCTTTCTCTGGATGAGGCCGAAAAAATCTCAAAGGCACTTCAAATTCCAAATGCTGAGTTTGGATCATATTTTTTTAGCTCATAAATTGCATAGCGCAATATTGGAATGTGATTTGTGGTTCAAACAGCCCCCGGCCCAGCCGGAGGCATAGGGGACAACCAGCGCTGAATATATCCAAGGAGGGAGGTGGCGTCATGCTGCGAGTAGAGGAATTTCAGCATCAAAATCAGACCTGTTACCGCAAGGAACTGGAGGGCTGTCCACCGGTGGTGGTCACAGCGCAGAGCTATCAAGCCACGCTTGGAAAGCTGGAGTACGCACGGCGTCCTGTGCGGTGGAAGGGCCGCCACCTGCTGATTATTGGGGATCAGACGATGGATGTGGATGAGTCCCTGGTTACGGACTGCGGCCCTAAGCTGGGGGTTTCGGTGGGGTATGAGCTCCACCGGGAGATCCCCTTTACCGAGGAAGAGCGGGCGGAAGGCCGGAAGCGGGTCATTGAGTTGGCCACCCAGCTGATGATCCGGGCCGGGATCTGGTAAGAGAGGAGGCATATCTATGTGGGACAAGCTGAGGCGGCAGTGGCCGCGGCTGTACGAGGCCCTGGAGTGGGTGACCTTCGCTCTGGCGGCGGGGGCGTTCCTTCTGGCCCTGGGAGTCTATTTAACAGTGAGAGGAGGTTAACACCATGCGCGCACCGAATTTGTCTGAGGCGGCCCGGGTGACCCGGCGGCTGCTGAACCAGTACGGCCCGGCGCGGCTGCTCCGAGTGGAGGAGCTGGCCCCCGGGATTTTTCGGGGGATGCTGGCCGGCGGGGCTCAGGCCCTGGCGGTGATCCGGGAGGACGGGCGAATCGCCGTCCGGGAGGCCGAGCCGTGGGCATAAAAAATCCCCGGGGCCTTTCGGCGCCCGGGGCGGTAGACAGGGGGTCTACCATGAGAACAATTGTATTATACCATGGGAACGTGTGTTTGACAAGGGGGAATTTGCATGACCTCAAATAATTTTGAGTCCCAAACGCGGGAAGCCCAGCTGGAGAGGCTGCATAACCTAGTTGCCTTCTACGAGGGGCAGATCCAAAAAAGTCTGACAGAACAGAATTTCCGGTTGGCCTGGAGTTGGCATGACAGCCTATCTGGCGTATATATGCTGGCGAAGTGGCTTGGGCTGGAGGAGCCGGACCACCGTGACCGCGAGGAGATGTGGTCTGAGCGCATCCGGACGGCACATTTTGGGCCACGCAGGGAGGAGTAGACGCATGAGCGAAGGAACAGTACAGTTCCGCCGGAAAAAAGCATTTGCCACCCTGTACCGGGAGGTGGCACAGGACGAGCGCCTGAGCCTGGAGAGCCGGGGCCTGCTGGTCCTCATGGCCTCCCTGCCGGAGAATTGGGAGTACAGCGTCGCCGGCCTGGCCAGGAAGGCCGGATGCGGCAAGGACAAGCTGCGCCGGATCCTGGGTGAGCTGGAGCAAGTGGGCTATCTGGCTCGGGAGCAGAGCCACGACAGCGGCGGCAAATTCGGCGGAAATATCTACATCATACAGGACGATGCGCCACCGTTGTCCGGAAAACCCGACAACGGTAAAACCCGTCAACGGGAAACACCGTCACCGGGTTTCCCGACACAAAATAAGAATATCTTAACAGTAGAAGATAAGAAAAAACCCCCTAAAGCCCCCAGCGGGGGCAGGCGTGGGAGTAAATACGATCTGGCGGAGGACGCCAAGCCGGTGCTCCAGGCCTACGTCGGGGAGGACGGGGAACTGGCCCGGGCGCTGGCTGACCTCATCGAGATCCGGGTGGCAAAAAAGGCAATCAACTCCAGGCGGGCGATCGTATCCCTGCTGCGGGAGCTGGACCGGCTCAGCGAGGGCCGCCGGGAGGACAAGCTGCTGCTGATCCGCCAATCGGTGACCAATAGCTGGAAGTCCGTGTTCCCCCTGCGGCAGCAGGGCGGCCAGCGGACGGCGCCATCCAAGCCCACCCTGGTGGCCCGGGAGGAGGTGCCCACATGGTAGCCCAGGAGGAGGACAGGCTCTCTGCCCAGGTGGCTGTGCTGGGGGCTCTGCTCATTGATCCTAGACTGGTGGGACAGGCCCTAGAGCGGATCCGCCCTGAGGATTTTATCACGCCTAAATGCCGCCTAGTGTTCCAGGCCATCCGAGCGCTGTTTGCCGAGGGGAAACCAACTGACCCAGTGACCGTTCGGAGCAAACTGGGGGGCCGGGATGACGACGGGTGGACCCAGTACCTGCTGGAACTCATGGAGCTCACTCCCACGACCGCCAACGTATGGGAGTATGCCTCCATCATGCGGGAGCAGGCGCGGATGTCCAAAGTGGCCGAGCTGGGCGGCCTGCTCCAGGTGACCCAAGATATGGACAAGGCCCGGGGCTACATTGCCCAACTCAACGAGCTGCTGGTGGACCGCCGGGGCGTCCAGCGCATGGACATGGCCCAGATGCTCCTGGCCTTTTCCGAGCGGCACAGCGGGACGCCGGTGGATTACATGACCTGGGGCCTGCCCAAGCTGGATGCGGGTACATACACCGAGATGGGGGACATGGTGGTGCTGGGTGGCTACCCCTCCGCGGGCAAGACCGCTCTGGCGGTGGCTATGGCCTATCACCAGGCCAAGACAAGGCGGGTCGGGTTTTACAGCATGGAGACAAACCGCTACAAGCTGGCCGACCGGCTGTTGGCTAACCTGGTGGGCATTGAGATGTCTGCCATCAAGCGCAATCAGATCACCGGGGAGCACTGGCAGCGGGTGGCCGACCAGTCCGACCGGATCCGGGCCCGGAAGCTGGAGCTGGTGGAGGCCAGCGGTATGTCAGCCCAGGATATTCGGGCGGACGCCCTGGCCCGCCGGTACGAGATCGTGTATGTGGATTATATGCAGCTCATCGAGCCGGAGACCCGCAAGGCCAACCGCACAGAGCAGGTGTCCGGGATCAGCCGGAGCCTCCAGCAGCTGGCCCACGGTACAGGACGCCTGGTGGTGGCCCTGTCCCAGCTCTCCCGGGCGGAGCATACCGGCAAAAACGAGCAGGTGGAGCCCACCATGTCCGACCTGCGGGAGTCCGGGCAGATCGAGCAGGACGCGGACGCCATCCTGCTGCTCTATCTGGAGGAGCCCAACCGGCCGGAGGCCAGCCGGCGGGTGCTGAAGGTGGCCAAAAACAAGGAGGGCACCCGGGGGAGGATCTATCTGGTCTTTGACGGCCAGTACCAGCGCTTTCGGGAGAGCGCGCTGGAAGAACCCGCCCCGGCGGCAAAGCGGCAGACCTACAAGCGGCCGCCCAAGGCTCAGATGGACTTTTTTGACCTGCCGGACGAACCAGTTCCATTTGAAGAAAAAACGGAGGAATTACCATGAGAACATTTGCGATCGTCAACCGCAAGGGCGGGGTGGGCAAGACCACCACCGCCGTGGAGCTGGCCTTTATCTTGGCGACCAGCTGCAAGCAGCGCGTCCTGTTTATCGATGCCGACAGCCAGGGCAACGCCACCAGCATGATGCTGGCCTCCGGCCAGGATCCCCACGGGACCGGGCTGGCCGCCGCGCTGGAGTACCCCCTCGAGCACTATCTGGACATCATTTGGCGCACGGACTATGAGGGGCTGGACATCATCCCCGCCGGGGAGGATCTGGCGGACTACGAGCTGTCCTGCCTGCTGGGGCGGCAGGCCCCGGACTTTGACCGCCTGCGGGATCTGCTGGCCGTGGTCGCGGAGGATGCGTACTACGACACGGTGGTCATCGACTGCCCGCCCTACTACTCGGTGAGCTGTCTGTCTGCCATCGCCGCCTGCGACAGCATCATCATCCCAGCCGGGATCGACGCCTATTCCACCACGGGGATGGCTGGGCTGGTCCGGCAGATCGACAACATCCGGCAGGCCTGCCCCCAGATCCGGGTGGCCGGGGTGCTGGTGACCCAGTGGCGGCGGTCCAGCATCGGCGAGGACGCGGTCCAGACCCTCCGGGAGGAGAGCCCGGTCCCCATCTTCCGGACGGTGATCCGCCGCACGGACAAGGTAGTGGAATCCAGCTGGTCCCGTGAGCCGGTGGGGGCGCTGTCCCCCTTCAGCGCGGCCAGCCGGGATTACCGGACTTGGGTGGCGGAGCTGCTGGGGCGAGAGGGGGTGGCCAACAATGCTTGATCTGTCCGGAGTGCTGGCCCCCAAGGAGGGGCGCGACATCGAGGTCATCACCCAGGAGATCCTGGACGCCAAGCGCCGGGGCGGGGAGGCCATCCTCACCATCGGCCGGTGCCTGACCGAGGCCAAGCAGGCCATCCCCCACGGGGAGTGGCTTCCTTGGCTCAATGAGCGGGTGGAGTTTTCCGAGCGGACGGCGCAAAAGTTTATGAGGCTTGCGCGGGAATGGTCAAATCCGTCCACGTTGGCGGATTTGGGAGCCTCCAAAGCATTGATGCTCTTAGCTTTGCCCGAGCCTGAGCGGGACCAATTTGTGGAGGATCACAATGTCATCGACATGAGCGCCCGCCAGCTGGAGCAGGCCATCAAGGATCGGGACGAGGCCCGTAAGGCCGCCGAGGCCGCCAAAGCCGACGCTTCCGCCGCCGAGCAGGCCCGGGCCAAGATGGCCGAGGATATGGCCCTTCTCAACGCCCGGTTGACCGGTGCGCGGGAAGATCGGGAGGAGGCCGTAGAGTCTGCAAAGAAACTGGAGGCTGAGTTGGCCGAACTGAAAAACCGGCCGGTGGAGGTGGCTGTGGAGACGGTGGCCGACCCGGAGGCCCTGGAAAAGGCCCGGGCGGAAGCCATGGCCGAGATGCAGGGCAAGCTGGACCGCGCCAAGGAGCGTCAGAAAAGGGCCGAGGCTCAGGCCAAGGAGGCCCAGGCCGATCTGGAACAGGTCAAAACCCAGCTCCAGGAGTCTGAGCGGGCCCGGAAGAACGCGGTGCTGGCCTCCGACGAGGACATGGCCACCTTTCAGGTTATTTTTCAGCAAGCCCAGGACCAGGCCAACAAAATGCGGGGTATCCTCC
>OLRU01003094.1_pt1 | contig 10782 bp, 8 predicted proteins | sample 1672961 | NCBI WGS metagenome assembly OLRU01 (sample SAMEA3136741, study PRJEB25190) | human gut metagenome | biome: human gut; feature: human-associated habitat; material: faeces | place: Austria | collected 2013 | reverse complement strand
ATCTCCAAAACCGACGAAGAAAACAGTGACTACAACGCCACCTTCAACGCCCTGCGGGAGCGGTACGGCAACAAAATCGCCCCCCTGGTGGTCCCCATGTGGGACGCCGACAAAAAGACCACCGGCCTCATCGACGTGCTCAACAAGCGGGCCTATGAGATGCAGGACTTTAAGCGGGTGGAGGTGGACATTCCCCCGGAAAAGGCCGACGTGGTGGCGGAATTCAACGAAGCCCTGAAGGAGTCCGTGGCCGAGACCTCGGATGAAATGATGGACAAATACTTCAGCGGCGAGTCCTTCACCTATGCAGAGATGATTCAGGGCCTGCGCCAGGGCGTGCGGGAGCTGTCCATGTTCCCCGTCCTCTTCGGCTCCGCCATCAACTGCATCGGCTCACTGATGCTCATGGACTACATCGTGGATCTGCTGCCCAACCCCATGGAGGGCAACCACCACAAGGCCACCATGCAGAACGGCGAGACCGAGGACTTCGTGGTCTCCCCCGGCGGCGTGCCCACGGCCTACGTCTTCAAGACCATCTCGGACCAGTACGGCAAATACTCCATGATTAAGGTCCTTTCCGGGGTGATCACCTCCGATCTTCCCCTGGTCAACGCCCGCACCGGCGCGGCGGAAAAGCTGGGACGCCTGTACAAAATGTGCGGCAAGAAAGCCGAAGAGGTCAAGGAGCTCTCCTGCGGCGACATTGGCGCCATCGGCAAAATGGACAAGGTAAAGACCGGCGACACCCTGTGTGACAGCCGGAAAGTGGTCGCCCTGAAGGGTATCCCCTTCCCCGAGCCCTGCTATTCCAAGGCCATTGCCCCCAAGACCCGGGGCCAGGACGACAAAGTGGCCGCAGGTCTGGCCCGGATGAACGAGGAGGACCCCTCCTTCTCCGTGGTCAACAATCCTGAGACCCGCCAGGTGGTCCTCTCCGGCACCGGCGATATGCAGCTGGATGTGCTGGTCTCCCGCCTAAAGAGCCGCTTCGGGGTGGAGGCGGAGCTCAGTCCCGCCCGGGTCCCCTATCGGGAGACCATCAAGAAAAAGGTGGAGGCCCATGGCCGCCACAAGAAGCAGACCGGCGGCTCCGGCCAGTTCGGCGACGTGTGGGTCCGCTTTGAGCCCCAGTATGAGTCCGAGGACATGATCTTCGCCGAAGAGGTCTTCGGCGGCAGCGTCCCCAAGAACTTCTTCCCCGCCGTGGAAAAGGGCCTGCGGGAGGCCGCCAACAAGGGCGTGCTGGCCGGCTATCCCCTGGTGGGGCTGAAGGCCACCCTGTATGACGGCTCCTATCACCCTGTGGACTCCAACGAAATGGCCTTCAAAACCGCAGCCCAGCTGGCCTACAAAGAGGGGATTGCCAACGCCAACCCCACCATTCTGGAGCCCATTGGAGAGCTGAAGGTAACCATTCCCGACAGCTATCTGGGCGACGTCATGGGCGACCTGAACAAGCGCCGGGGCCGGGTGATGGGCATGAACCCCACCGACGACGGCAATCAGATTCTGGAGGCCGAGGTCCCCATGGCGGAGATGACCTCCTACGCCATTGACTTGCGCTCCATTACCCAGAGCCGCGGCACCTTCTCCTTCCACTTCGTCCGCTATGAGGAGGCTCCCCCCGCCGCCCAGCAAAAGGCCATCGACGACGCCAAAGCCATCCAGGAAGAAGGATAATCCCCTCCTTTTTCCTTGCCAAACGCGCGTACCGAGGTTCGGTACGCGCGTTTTTTCAGGCGGCGGAAGCAGGGAATGCCCCTTGTGCTTTTCTGGTTCAAAGGGTATACTATCCCTTGGAACCCGTCTTTCCAACACCCCCCCAGAGAGGATGAACCACAATGAAATGGAAATGGATACTCTGCGCCGTGCTCATGGCCGGGCTGCTGTGCAGCTGCGGCAAGAAAGAGGAGCCCCCCATCCAGGAGGAACCCGGCGCGGTAGAACCGGTCACAGCGGGAAACGCGGAGGAATTGCTGGCCAAGCTGACCGTCCAGGAGAAGGTCGGCCAACTCTTTTTGATCTCCCCTGACGCCCTGGACACCACCCAGACCCCCCAGCAGCGCCAGGACCCCAATCAGCCAGGGCTCACCCAGGTGGACGCCAGCGCCCGGAACGTCCTAAAAGACTACCCTGTGGGCGGTTTTGTCTGCACAGCGAAACAGCTCCAGGACCCGGACCAGCTGGAGTCTCTGATGACCCGTCTCTCCCAGTCCTCCCGGGTCCCTCCCCTCTTTGCCATCGAGGAAGAGGGCGGCAGCCGCTCTCCCTTTGCCGGGAAGGAGACCTTCTCCTCCCCCCAGGTGGCGGATATGGCCACAGTGGGCGCGGACGGAGACCCGGCCAAGGCCAAGCAGGCCGGTCTGGCTCTGGGCAGCTTTCTCCGGGACCTGGGTTTTCACTTGGATCTGGCCCCCGTGGCCGATGTGAAAACCGACCCTGACAACGCGGTTCTGGGCAACCGTTCTTTTGGCACCCACCCTGAGCAGACCGCCATGCTGGTCAGCGCGGCGGTGGACGGCTTCCATGAGGCAGGCGTGGCCTGTGCCCTGAAGCACTTCCCCGGGGAGGGGAGCGCCCGCTGGGACAGTCAAACGGGCCGGGCCTCCACCGAGAAAACCTGGCAGGAGATGCTGACCTGCGAAATCTATCCCTTCCAGGCGGGGATGGCCACCGGCGCAGACGCCGTCCTGGTCTCCCACATGACTGCCCCCAACGCCGTTCAAGACGGCCTGCCCGCCTCCCTTTCCCGGGAAATGATCACAGAGAAACTGCGGGGAGAGCTCCGGTTCCAGCGGGTGATCCTCACAGATTCCCTGTCCGCCCAGGCCATCACCGACACCTATTCCGCCGGCCAAGCCGCCCTGCTGGCCTTCCAGGCCGGCGCGGATCTGCTGCTGATGCCGGAGGACCTCCCCGAAGCCTACGACGCCCTCCTCTCCGCCGTGGAGAAGGGGACCATTTCCCAGGAACGGCTGGATCAAAGTGTTCTGCGGATTTTGCAGCTGAAGGAAAAATATGACCTAATTTGACAACATCCCACCGTGGTTTCCACGGTGGGATGTCATTTTCCAAATAAAAAGCGGCAGCCTATGTCGGCTGCCGCTTTCCTACGTCGCCCTGGTCAGAAGCCCCTGGGCACAGTCCAGCAGAAAGGTCCCCTGGTCGGTCTCAATCTCCCACATGGGGGTGAGAACCGCCCGGTCCTCCTCGCCGCTGTACCAATAGCCCTCCTGAATCCCGTGGATCGTCTCACAGGTCTGCCCCAGCTCGGACAGGCCGCGGACAAAGTCCATGAGCAGCGTGGCGGGCTCCCGGGCGGGCTGTACCTCACAGTTGTCCGGCAGGCCCTGGGCCGGCCATTCACTGTCCGGAAGAATCTGGTCTGCCAGGTCCTCCCGCCGGGCTGAGAGGCCGCTCTCCCACGGGATGGTCTCCTGCTGGACCTCAATCCCATTGCGCTCCAGGTACACCAAAATCTGCGTCTGGGTGGTGCGGGCGTAGTCTCGGGACTGGTGGCACTGCATGAGCACACTTCCCAGCAGAAAAAGATCCAGCACCGTCAGGAGAAAAATCACCGTCAGCTTCAGTTTGGACCGTTCCATACACCGCCCTCCTTATGTCCGCTCCCGGACCGTCCAATCGGCTGCAATCTCCGGGGTGGTGCCATTGTCCAGATAGCACAGCTGAAGCTCTTTCCCCGTCTGCCCCATGGCCACGGCGGCGGCGGCGGCCTGCCGCTCGGGAAGAGCCTGCTGGGACCGCTCCGTGAGCGTATACTCCCGCAGGCAGACGGAGAAGGCGGTGCAGTCACTGCCCTCGAAGAGGAACCGGGCGCTCCACCCCTCCTCCCACAGCTGTACCTGGGTGCCGTTGAGCAGATAGCAGAACACCAGCGCCACACTGCCATCCTCCTGGGTTTCAATGGATTGGCAGAACATCGTGCCTTCCCCCAGGTGTCCCGCTGTGACCCCGTCCAAAATCTCCTCCGCCTTGATCTGCAGGTCCTTTTCCCGGGCGGAGAGGGCCTGAAACCGAGCCTGCCCACTCTCCGCGGCGTGGAAGGTGATTTTCCCGTTCTTCTGAATCCGCAGGGTGTCCGATCCCTCCTGGATCACCGTGCCGTCCACCGCCTCATAGACCGCGGAGGCCCGGGGATTGAAATCCAGCGCCTCCAGCAGGGCCTCCTGGTCCGCCGTGTCCCAGTCGTCCAGGGGATTGGCCCCTGTGTAGACAGGGCAGAGGGGCGGCTGGGGAAGCAGCATCATATAGGGGGCCAGGGTATCCGCCAACGAGGAATTCTCAAAGGCAAACTGGCCTCCGTTGGGGACCAGGTCCTCCAGCAAAGCCGGCAAAACCAGACTGGCCTCTCGCAGCTGGGCCATATAGTAATCCCCTGTCTCCTCGTTGTAGTAGTACAGGGCATCCGCCCGCCCATTGCGGGCGGTGATCAGAAACGACCGGGCCTCCCCCTCCCCCCGGCTGCTCTGGCTGGTAAAGGAGACATTATAGAGAAAGTCATAGTACACCCAGCTGCTCCCCTGGCTCACCGCGCGCTCCCATGCCTCCCGGGAGCTGGCCTGGGGGGAAGCCATGGTGTCCAGAGACTGGGTCAGCAGGTCGTTCAGCCCATCGTGGTACAGCCGGTTCACCGTTGTCTGATCGTACTGCACCCCATAGCGTCCTGTTCCGTTCTGCACCATCAAGCGCACCGGGGTTCCCCGGGACAGGGCGGTATCCTGAACCCCCGCAAAGAGACTCTCGTCCCCTGTTCCGCTCCCCTGCTCGGTGACGCTCTGAAACATCCCGGTCCTGTGGATGAGAAAGAGCGCCAGACAGACCAGCAGGAGGATGAGGAGGTTTTCCAGCCGGTCAATCTCCCGGCGGCTCAGCTTCCGTCTCATCCCTTGGGCCCCTCCCTCTTCAGCTCCATCCGCAGGGTGGTGCCGGGGCCGGACCGCTCCACCAGGCTGAGGCTGCCCTCATGCTGGCGGATGATCTCCTGGGCAATGGAGAGTCCCAGGCCCGTACCGCCGGACTCCCGGGAGCGCGCCTTATCCACCCGGTAAAACCGCTCGAAAATTCGCTCTCGATCCCCGTCGGGGATGCCGATGCCGTTGTCGGCCACCTCCAGCCAGACCCGCTCCCGGTCGGCGCCGGCGGACATGACAATCCGCCCACCGTCTGGGGTATACTTGATGGCGTTGGAGAGGATATTCATAATCACCTGCAAAATCCGCTCCCGGTCCCCCCGAACATTGGGCAGTCCTTCCGTTCCCTCCAGTAGGAGCTGGTGGCCATGGCGTTGGGCCTCGATCCGCACCGCCTGATAGCTGTCTTCCAATACCGCCGCAAAGGGGAACCTGGTCAGGTTGAGCTGGCTGTACCCCGAGTCAAACCGGGACAGGGTGAGCAGGTCCTGGACAATATGGGTCATCCGGTCGCTCTCGTTGAGGATCACCTTCAAAAAGTCACCGGTCATCTCCGGGGGCAGGTCGGGGTTCTCCTCCAGGGTCTCGGCATAGCTGCGAATGTTGGTGATGGGGGTTCGGAGCTCATGGGAGACGTTGGCCACAAACTCCTTGCGCATGGTCTCGTTCTTCACCTGCTGGGTGACATCGTGGACCACCACCAGCACCCCCACCTGCTTCTCCCGGTCAAAGGGCGCCAGGAGGAACAGCAGCGTGCGCTCTCCCCGGACGGTCTCGCTCTCCAGGCAGTCCCGCTCCAGGGTGAGGATGGTCTCCAGCGGGGCGATCTCCCCAAAAAGATCCTGGTAGGTAACCGTTCCCCCCAGGGGAATCTCCATGTCCAGCATCTCCTCGGCAGCGGGGTTGGCGTGGATGACCTCTCCGCTCTGGTTGAAGGCCACCACCCCGTCGGTCATGTGAAGGAACAGGGTGCTGAGCTTGGTCCGCTCGCTGTCCACCGCCTGGAGGGTGGACTGAAGCTGGCCGGCCATGGCGTTGAAGGCGTTGGTGAGCACCCCGATCTCGTCGTGGGACTCCACCTGGATCTTGTGGTCAAAATCCCCCTCCGCCACCCGTTGGGCCCCCCGGGTCAGCGCCCGGATGGGCGTGACCATGGCCCGGGAGAGGAGGAAAGAGAGGAGCACTGAGATAATGAGGCCAAAGGCCAGGGCCTCAATGATCAGCTGGAACAGCTGACTGTTGAGCTCCCGCACCGTGGCCCGCTGATCCAGAATATAGATGATATAGTCCTGCCCGCCCCGTTGGATGGGCAGAGCCAGGTCCATATAATTGGCGGTGAGATCGCTCTCATTTCCCTCCCGCTTCTCATTGAGGGCAATCAGGAGGTTGGGGGTGAGCTTTTCCAGGGTCTGGGCACCGTCGTCATCGGAGCTGGCCAGGATCTCCGCTGTCTCCCCGTCCAGGATATAGTAATTCCGGTTTTTCCCGTCCACCCCCAGCGGACCCATTTTGGCCAGCAGGATCTGGTCGATGGCTTCTCCCCCATCCTGCTCCCCCTCCCGGGCGGTGACCAGGTCTCGGACAAACTCCGTGTCCTCGCTGAACACCTCCACCATCTGGGTGTAAAACTCATTGAGATAAAACCGGTTGACGGAGTTGATCAGAAAGGCTCCCGCAATGGCCATCAGGCAGACCACCAGCAGGATCATAATCAGCACCAGCTTGATGTGCAGGCTTCGCAGCACGGTCCTCCCCCTCTCTGTCTTCCCCGGTCACAGGTCTTTTTGGAAATAGTAGCCCGCCCCCCGGCGGGTGATGATGTACTTGGGCTGGGCCGGGTCGTCCTCCAGTTTTTCCCGGAGCCGCCGAACGGCCACATCCACGCCCCGGACATCCCCCACATAGCCCTCATAGTTCCACACCCGCTCCATCAGCTCCTGCCGGGAGAATACCCGGCCGGCGTGGGAGGCCAGATAGGTGAGCAGCTCGAACTCCCGCTGGGTGAGCTCCAGTCTCTCCCCGTCCTTGGTGGCCTGGGCACTCTCCTTGTGGATCACCAGACGGCCAAAATCCAGGCGGTCCTCCTGGTTTCCCGCGGACTGCCGGATCAGCGCCACCCGGCGGATATGGGCCTTGACCCGGGCCATCAGCTCCCGGACGGAGAAGGGCTTGGTGATGTAGTCGTCCGCGCCCAGGTCCAGGCCCAGAATTTTGTCCTTCTCCTCCTCCCGGGCGGTGATAATCAGCACCGGGGTGTTTTTCCCCTTGTCCCGGAGGAGCTTGCACACCTCAAAGCCGTTCATCTCCGGCAGCATGAGGTCCAGCAGGATCAGGTCGGGACTCTCCTCCAGGGCCAGGCGGAGGCCGGTGACGCCGTCAAAGGCCTCCAGGGTATCATAGCCTTCTTTGCGCAGGTTAAAGCGGAGGATGTCCACAATATTTTTCTCGTCCTCGACGATGAGGACCTTTTGCTTTTTCTCCATAACGCCACTGTCCCCTTGTCTCAGGTTTGGGGCGCCTCCAGCAGGAAGGACGCCTTGAGAATCCCCGCCAAGGTCTTTCCATCCTGAATCTCTCCCCGGCGGGCCATGTCCAGCAGATCCTGGTAGGGAACCCAGAGGGTCTCCACAAACTCCCCGTCATCGGGGCGGGCCTCCCCCTGGACCAAATCCCGGGCAAAAAAGAGGTGAATCCGCTCGGCCAGAATGCCCGGGGAGGAGGCGATGCTGCCCAGAGGCAGGAAGGTCCCCGGGGTCAGTCCCGTCTCCTCCGCCAGCTCCCGCAGGCCGCTGGCCCGGGGGTCCTCTCCGGGCTCCAGCTTCCCGGCGGGCAGCTCCAGGGTCACCTCGCCCAGGGGGTAACGGAACTGGCGGACCAGCGCCACCCGGCCCTGCCCGTCCATGGCAAACACCGCCACCCCGCCGGGGTGCTCCACCACCTCCCGGTTGGCGATCCGGCCATCCAACAGCCGGGCCTTGTCCCGGCGGACATTGACGATGATCCCCTCGTACACGGTCTGCTGGGAGACCATTTCTTCCTTCAATTCCATTGGCTGGTACCTCGATTTCTCTGGAATGTGCGGCGGCCTGTTCCCCCGGGGCGGCGGCGCCCCGCCGGGGAGAGCAAGTCCCATGATGCTAAGAATTATAGCATATTTCCGTCCCGCTGCCAACTTCTTTTCCCACTGGCAACCTTTACATTTGCCCCAGGCCCCAGGGTGCTTTATAATGGGGAGCATCCATTCCACCCTCAGGAGGTACCCATGACCATTTCCGCCATTGACACCGGTTCGGTGCTCTATTTCTCCCACGACGAGCTTCCCACGGTCCGTCCGCTGACCCAGGAAGCGGTCCTTCCCCTCATCCGCCGGGCCCTGGCCAAGGCCCGCCACCCCATCCCGCCGGCCATGGAGGTGAAGTCCTTTTCCTCCCGCCAAGGGGTGCTGTTTTTTGTCCTGCCCCGGCTGCCGGAGGAGACCGCCGCCGCCCCGCTCTGCTGAGGGATTTTCGCCGGAATCCCTCCTTTTTCCCCTTTTCCAGGCTGTCATTTTTGGAGTTTCCCCCCTAAATTTTCAAAAGAATCGGAAATTTTTCCCTTCTTTTTTGTTTCCCTTGGCCGCAGCGCCCGGAGAGAAAAACGTAGATATGCCAAGGCTTTTCCACCGTTTTCCTGGGACGATGGCGCCGCGCGGCCCATCTTCTTTTCAAAATAAACTGAGAAATTGTTAAAATTTATCTTTTTTTTTCAGCCCCTTGATGCTATAATGAGGTCAAATTATAGGCGGTGGTATGTCCACCGTTGGGCGAAGCGTGCGCCAAAATTTCCTTTTTGGCCCCGGGTTTCGAACAAAGTGTAACAGTTTGTTTCCTTCCGTCCCTGTTTCGGGACAGAAGGTGACATGAATGCAGCTTTCGGACCAGCCGTCTCCCGCGCCGAATCCGGGTACATTTGTCCGGAAAATTCGGATATGATAGAGAGAGAACCGGAGACGGTCCCGGCTTCGCGTTTCTGATTGCTTTGCTACCTATCTCATTTCTCAGAACCATATAAAAGAAGGTGCCGTTTTGACAAAATACGTGATCAGCGGTGGAAAACCCCTCCACGGCGAGGTTGAGATCAGCGGCGCGAAGAATGCCGCTGTGGCCATTCTTCCCGCAGCCCTTCTGGTGGACGGAGTCTGCCGGATCGAAAATGTTCCCAACATCAGCGACGTGACCATGATCCTGGGGATTATGCGGGATCTGGGCGCCAACGTACGCATGATCAACCAGACCACAGTGGAGCTGGACTGCTCCCATGTCTATAAACAGAATGTCCCCTATGAGCTGGCCCGCCAGATCCGCGCCTCCTATTACCTCATCGGCGCCCTGCTGGGCCGCTTCGGCCGGGCCGAGGTGCCCCCTCCCGGCGGCTGTGACCTGGGGGTGCGGCCCATTGACCAGCACCTGAAGGGTTTTTCCGCCATGGGGGCGGAGATTCAGGTGGAAAACGGCTTTATTTACGCCGCCTCCCCCACAGGCCGCCTCCACGGCGCCCAGATCTATCTGGACGTGGTATCGGTGGGGGCCACCATGAATATTCTGCTGGCCGCCGCCCTGGCGGATGGCCTGACCATCATCGAAAACGCCGCCAAGGAACCCCATATCGTGGACCTGGCCAACTTCCTCAACTCCATGGGGGCTGACATCATGGGGGCCGGGACCGACGTCATCAAGGTCCGAGGGGTGGAAAAGCTCCGGGGCGGCTTCTACTCCATCATCCCCGACCAGATCGAGGCGGGCACCTATATGGCCGCGGTGGCTGCCGCCGGGGGCGAGCTGCTGGTGAAGAACGTCATCCCCAAGCATCTGGACTGCATCAGCGCCAAGCTGGTGGAGATGGGGGTGGATGTGGAGGAGCAGGACGACGCGGTGCTGGTCCGCCGCTCCGGCCCCATCACCCGCACCAATGTGAAGACCATGCCCTATCCCGGCTTTCCCACTGACATGCAGCCCCAGATCGCCGCGGTCCTGTGCCTGGCCCAGGGGACCAGCGTGCTCACCGAGGGCGTGTGGGACAACCGCTACCGCTATGTGGACGAGTTCCGCCGCATGGGGGCCAAGATCCAGGTGGACGGCAAGGTGGCCGTCATCGAGGGGGTCCCCGCCCTGACCGGCGCGCCGGTCCACGCCTGTGACCTGCGGGCCGGGGCAGCCATGGTGATCGCCGGTCTGGCTGCCCAGGGCACCACGGAGATCGACGGGGTGTACCACATCGAGCGGGGCTATGAGACGCTGGTGGAGAAGCTGTCCGGCGTGGGGGCCAAGATCCAGGTGCTCTTCCTGCCCGACGACGAGGCCCAGACCCAGGCGGGCTGACCTTTGCACATGCTCCGGGCGGCGGCGATCTGCCGCCGCCCGTTTTCGCGCCCTGGGGGGCGCCACTCTTTCTCCGGGAGGCGGCACATGGAAGTGTGTACTCTGGCCAGCGGCTCCAGCGGGAATTCCCTGCTGATCTGCTGCGGTTCTACTTATGTTTTGCTGGACGCGGGCATCTCCGCCCGCCGGATCACCTCTGCCCTGAAGGCGCTGGGGGCCGATCCCACCCGGCTCAGCGCGGTGCTGGTCACCCACGAGCACACCGACCACGTCTCCGGTCTGGCCACCCTGACCAAGCAGCTGGGGGTGCCCGTTTACGCCACCGCCCCCACTCTGGACCGCCTGGAGCGAAAAGTCCCAGCACTGGCGCAGCTGGGCCGGGCGCTGGAGGCCGGCACCGGCTTCCAGCTGGTGTCCGGATTTCCGTCCTTGAGTTGGAAGTCGAGGACGGAACTCAAGGCTCCGGAGCGGTTGGCGGGGAAGGCGCCCGT